>Ga0299912_10000346_pt1 | contig 41022 bp, 40 predicted proteins | sample RVTome_2_FD_207667 | JGI IMG/M metagenome (GOLD analysis project Ga0299912, IMG submission 207667) | Soil microbial communities from uranium-contaminated site in the Upper Colorado River Basin, Wyoming, United States - RVT95D214 (version 2) ... | reverse complement strand
GTTGTGGTGCAACCTGAAGATGAGATAGCAGCTATAAACATGGCAATCGGAGCTAGCTATGCTGGAGTGAGAGCCATGACCGCAACCTCAGGTGGTGGTTTCTGCCTCATGGTGGAAGGTATAGGGCTGGCTGGGATGACCGAAACCCCCATCGTGGTTGTGGAGGGGCAGCGGCCAGGTCCGGCTATAGGCTTGCCCACGAGAACAGAGCAGGGCGATTTAGAGTTCGTCCTTCATGCTGCACATGGAGAGTTTCCCCGGGCAGTACTTGCTCCGTCCACTGTAGAAGATGCTTTCTGGATGATGGTCAAAGCCTTCAACTTGGCGGAAAAATATCAGATACCCGTTATTATTTTGACTGACGACCATCTGGCTAGCTCCTATGCAACCGTTGACAAGTTTGACCTTTCTAAGGTTAATATTGACCGGGGAGTTATCCTCTCAGCAGATGAGACTAACGAATCAGAATATAAGAGGCATGAAATAACTGAGTCAGGCATTTCACCCAGAGCCTTTCCAGGACAGCAAAGAGCATTGGTGGTTACCGACTCCGATGAACATGATGAAGCGGGCCACTTGATTGAGGATGCCGAAACAAGAACTCAGATGGTCAGGAAACGGATGCGAAAACTGTTTGGCCTCAGAAGGGAGATTGCACCTCCGCAGCTGTACGGTCCTAAAAAATCAGAGACATTGCTTATTGGCTGGGGCAGCACCTATGGTGCAATTCATGAAGCTGTAGATATCCTGCATAAAGAAGGCATCAGCGTTAGCTCGCTGCATATGAGCGAAATCTGGCCTTTTCCGGCTGAGGCTGTTGCTGATGCTATAGACAAAGCACAGCATAGCTACGTAATCGAGAATAATGCCACCGGTCAACTTTCCCGCCTCATTAGAAGGGAGACAGGAAAGGAGGTCAGCAATAAGATACTTAAGTATGACGGACGTCCATTCACACCGGCGTATATTGTGGAGGAAGTGAAAAAGGAGGCAGGCTGCGTATGATAACAGTTTCTGATTATGCTGGACTAAAGCCAGCATGGTGTCCCGGATGCGGTAATTTCGGTATACTTACAGCCCTCAATAAGGCTCTGGCTGAGCTTGATATTGAGCCTCATCGGGTGTTGCTGGTCTCTGGCATCGGGCAGGCAGGCAAGCTGCCGCACTATACCAGAGGTAATGTATTCAACTCTCTTCATGGACGGCCGATACCTCCGGCTATAGGTGCCAAGATTGTCAATCCGGAACTAATTGTCATTGTAGTGAGCGGTGACGGGGATGCGTATGGAGAGGGAGGAAATCATTTCATTCATGCTATGCGTCGTAACCATGACATAACTTACCTGGTACATAACAACCAGGTCTATGGTCTGACTAAAGGGCAGGCATCACCAACAAGTGACCCGGGCTTTGTAACTAAGACGACTCCTTATGGGGCAGCACCTCCCCTGAATCCTATTGCTGTGGCAGTAGCCAGCGGTGCCAGTTTTGTAGCCAGAGGATTTGCCGGAGACGTAGACCACCTGGTTCAGTTAATTAAAATGGGCATCAACCATAAGGGTTTTGCCTTGGTCGACATCCTCCAACCATGCCCCTCGTTCAATTCCAAAAATACGTACAAATGGTACAGGGAGAGGGTTTACAAACTAGATAATGGCTACAACCCGGGCGACAAGATTGGCGCTTTCGAGAAAGCACAGGAATGGGGGGATAAAATCCCCCTCGGGATCATTTACAAGGTAGAGCAGCCAAGCTTTGAGGAACAAGTACCGGCCTTGAGCACAGGTTCGCTGTTGAAGAAGTCTATTGATCCTAACAAAGTGGAGGCTCTGCTCGGAGAATTCATGTGAATATTAATAGGTGACTAAAATGAAGATAGGGCAAATCATAGAGGAGAAAGGAAGAAGCCTTTCGTTCGAATTTTTCCCACCGAAGGACCAGAGCGGCGAGGAGCAGTTATTGGAAACTATCACAAAGCTTGATGTACTGAATCCGACTTTTGTCTCGGTAACTTATGGTGCCGGTGGTAGTACTTTAAAGAATACACGACATGTGGTGTTACGCATCCAGAGAGAAACCTCTCTTATCCCTATGCCACATCTTACTTGTGTTGACCAGAGCAAAGACGAACTCAAGAATATATTAGAAGATTATAAAAGGCTTGGTATTGAAAATGTACTAGCCCTCAGGGGAGACCCACCTAAAGGTATGGAGGGATTTGTGCCCCCGAAAGATGGCTTCTGCTACGCCAAGGATTTGGTAGCGCTTGCCGCCTCCTTGTCGGCCTTCTCAATTGGGGTAGCGGTGTACCCGGAGGGTCATATTGAGTCACCTAACCTCGAGATGGACATGTATTATACGAAGCAGAAAATCAATGCTGGAGCTGATTTTGCCATTACCCAGATGTTTTTTGACAATCGTTTCTTTTATAGCTTCTTGGAAAGAGCTGAGAAAGCCGATATCCATACCCCTATTATCCCGGGTATTATGCCGATTATGAATGTCAGTAAAATTGAACAGTTCAGTCGGCAATGTGGAGCTAAGCTACCAGTTCATCTGGTTAAGAAACTTGATAAGGTACGTTCTTCAGACCAAGCAGCTAAGGAAGTTGGCATTGAGATTGCTACCGAGCAATGTGCTGACCTGCTGAAGAATGGCGTCAACTACTTCCATTTCTATACTCTTAATAGGAGTGAAGCTGTGATTGAGATAGTCAATAACCTGGGACTGAAGGATCTGGGCGAGAAGGGCTCTATTAAAATGCAGACATAGCTATTGTATCTTATGTAGGTAGTATGATAAGGAGGCGATACGATGGCATACTATATCACCGATGACTGCATCAGTTGCAGCGCATGCGAGCCCGAGTGTCCTAATCAAGCGATTAGAGAAGGAGAGACCATATATATCATTAATCCCGATAGATGCACAGAGTGTGTAGGGGCTTATGAGTCATCACGCTGTGCCAGCGTCTGTCCTGTAGACGCATGCTACCCTGACCCCAAACATCCTGAGACTAAGGAGCAGCTTCTGGAGAGATGGCGCCGGTTGCATCCTGGGAAGGAGCCTACGCCGGGCAGCTATTAGCTGAATGGAGGTTAACAATGCAAGATGAATTGGCTGAGCTATTAGAAGTAGCCATATATAAAGAAATTGTGTCTCAGGCTGCATATATAGCAGGGCAGAGCAGAACTCGGGATCCTGGTGCCAAAGCCTTGATGAAGGAACTCGCTCAGGAAGAGTTACGGCATTCCGAATTGTTAAAAAAGCTTAAGGACAAGGGATTGCAAGTCCAGGCTTGGCATCGTGAAAAAGTCCCTGACCTGAGGATAAGCGAGTATCTGACTGGTGTTGATACGTTAGAAGACGCCAGTCTGCAGGATGCACTGGTCTTTGCTATGAAGCGTGAGCAGCAGTCCGTCGAATTCTATACCGGGATGATGGGTGTAATGAGAGATAAAGCTGCCAAGCGTCTGTGTCAGAAACTGGCGACTGAGGAGCTGAAGCACAAGCTAAAATTGGAGCTATTATACGATGATTTGGTCTATGGAGAAAATTAATCACTGACTGATAAGAATGGTGGTTCACGTACACCGAAAGAGGGATATGCCATGAAAGAGTATGATGTCATCGTTGTCGGTTCCGGATGCGGGATGATTATTGTGGACGAAGCAGCAGCACACGGGCTGAAGGTTGCTCTTGTCGATAAAGGTCCCCTTGGAGGGACATGCCTTAATTTGGGCTGTATACCCTCGAAAATGTTGATATATGTGGCAGATAAGATAGTCGAGATGCAGGAAGCAAAAAAGCTGGGAATTGACGTAGAGATAAAAGCCGTGGATTTTAAGTCGGTTATGGAACGGATGAGAAAACTTATAGAAGAAAGCCGGAATCATGCCAGGAAGGAAATTGTGCGGTCACACGAGTTAGATTTCTACGAGGGTGAAGGACATTTTGTCGCTGATTATACTATTGAGATAGACGGACAGGAAATAAAGGGCAAAAAGATATTCCTCGCTTCCGGTTCTCGGCCTCTCATTCCTCGCATAAAAGGTTTAGATGGTATTGACTATCTGACGAACGAAACTGTGCTGCAGCTAAATGAAAGGCCGGATAGTCTTATCATCATTGGCGGTGGCTATATTGCGGTCGAATATGGACATTTCTTTGCCGCTATGGGCACGAAGGTCACCATTATTGAGATGGCAGAACGAATTGTTCTGCCTGAAGAGCCGGAAATATCCGAGCTGTTGAAAAAAGCCTTGAGCAGACGTATGGAAGTATATACAAATGTTCAAGCTCAGGAAGTAAGGAAAACCGGGAATAGTGCAACAGTTGTAGTGCAAGATAAGGATGCTGGTCGGCCGAAGGAGTTTACAGCGCAAAGGATTCTAGTGGCTGTGGGTAGGAGGTCTAATGCTGACCTCCTGAAAACTGAAAACATAGGCTTGCAGCTGGATGAAAGAGGTTTCGTAAAGGTTGATAGACATCTTCGAACTAATAAGAAGAACATTTTTGCGGTAGGCGATGCCAATGGGCAACAGATGTTCACACACGTAGCAAATAAGGAAGCGGTACTAGCTGTTGACAACGCAGTCCATGGTACCAGATCAGAGATGGATTACAGTGCTGCACCTCATGCCGTCTATTCCTATCCTCAGATTGCATCGGTTGGCTTGACTCAAGAGAAAGCTATGCAGGACCATGAGATATTGGTCGGCAAGACTAAATATTCAGATTTAGCTAAAGGCGAAGCTATGATGGAAAAAGAGGGCTTTGCCAAAGTTGTGGTAGAAAAGCATAGCATGAAGATATTGGGCTTTCATATTATAGGACCATATGCACCGGAGTTGATTCAGGAGGTAGTCAACGCAATGGAGTCCGGAGGTCACACCAGCCAGATAACAGGAAGCATGCATATCCATCCGGCACTTTCTGAACTGATACCGACAACGCTTAATAGTCTTAGGGAGCCCTAAGTTCGAGTGTCTACAGCCTTGCTTGGATTTAAGAGCGCAAGGCTGTGACTCCGGCTACCTTTACCACGAGTGTTATGTCTATTTCTTCACCCTTAGGAATCTTGCGTTTATAGCTACAGCTATCGTGCTAAGAGACATGAGGGCTGCTCCTAAGGCAGGACTAAGGATGATGCCAAAATTGTAGAGAACTCCAGCAGCCAGAGGAATAGCAACAACGTTATAACCCGTCGCCCAGGCCAGGTTTTGTATCATCTTACGGTAGGTTGCTTTGGCCAGACTGATAATAGCCATCGCATCCAGAGGATTGCTTCTAACCAGGATAATATCTGCTGTTTCTATAGCCACGTCAGTGCCCGCGCCAATGGCAATGCCGACATCCGCCTGTGCCAGGGCAGGAGCATCATTCACACCATCACCGGTCATGGCCACCTTCAGTCCCCTTGCCTGAACTTCCTTCACCTTCTCTGCCTTTTGTTCAGGCAAGACTTCAGCAAAATACTCATCCAGCCCTATCTCGTCAGCTACCCATTTTGCTACCAGCTTGTTATCCCCGGTAAGCATCATGCATTTGACGCCCATTTCCTTGAGCCGCGTTATAGCCTCCTTAGATTCAGGGCGAATAATATCGGCTAGAGCTACCGCTCCGTTTAATTTCCCATCAAGCAAAACGAATATTACAGTTTTGCCCTGTGAAGCCAGTTTTTCAACCCTTTCATCACTAACGGTGGCACCAAGTTCTTTGAGATAGCCGGGGCTTGCCACCTTTACATCCCTACCGTTAACCTTTGCCTCGGCTCCTTTGCCCGGAATTGCCCTGAAACCATCTATAGAAAATCTTTCTGCGGATGACGAAACTATCCCTTTAGCTATAGGATGTTCGGAATAGGCTTCCACCGATGCCGCGTATTTCAACACTTCTTTGTCAGCCATAGAATTGAAGCTGATGATGTCGGTGACGCCGAATTTGCCCTCGGTGAGAGTACCGGTCTTATCAAATATTATCGCCTGGATATTCCTTGCCTGCTCAAAGGCGGTCCGGTCACGTATAAGCAGCCCGTTCCTGGCTGAGATAGTGGTAGAAACAGCAACGACCAGGGGAATCGCTACTCCCAGAGCATGCGGGCAGGCAATAATCATGACTGTCACCATACGCTCAAGCCCGAAGGCCAGGCCGAAATTAAGGATGGCCAGCCATATAATCAGCGTTATTGCTCCGCCACCGAGGGCTATAATAGTGAGCCACTGAGCAGCCCGGTTGGCAAGATCCTGAGTTTTTGATTTGCTCTCCTGCGCCTGCTTGACCAGCTCTATTACCTGGGCAAGATAAGAGTCTTTGCCAGTCTTCTTGACTTCCATCGTTATTGAGCCTTCACCATTGATTGAGCCTCCGATAACTACAGAACCGGTCTTTTTGTACACCGGTTGCGACTCACCGGTAAGCATCGCTTCATTGACTGAGGTCTCTCCTTCGACTACACCGCCATCGGCCGGTATCTTTTCTCCTGGCTTCACGATGACTTTATCGCCTATCACCAGTTCATCCAGAGGCACGTCTTTCATCGTACCGTCTGGCATAAGCTTGTGGGCCTCAGAAGGCATCAGCCTGGCCAGCTCTTCTAGGGCTCGCGAGGCGCCCAGGATTGACCTCATCTCTATCCAGTGTCCCAGTAGCATGATGCTCACCAGGGTTGCCAGTTCCCAGAAGAAAACGGTCCCGCTGAGGCCAAATACTACCGCGCTGCTGTAGACATAGGCGGCAGTGATAGCCACAGCGATGAGTATCATCATTCCGGGAGTCCTGGCTTTGACCTCACTGAAGAAGCCTTTGAGGAAAGGATATCCTCCGTAGAAGTAGATGACTGAAGAGAGAACCCAGGCAACATATAACTCACCGGTGAACTGAAATGCCTCCCTGATTCCGAGCAATTCCTGGACTTCCGGGGCAAGGAGGAGGACCGGTATTGTAAAAATGAGAGATACCCAGAAACGCCTCCTGAAGTCAGCTATCATCATGGCCTGGTGGTCATGTTCGCCCGCCACCTTTTCTTTAGGTTTGCCCGCCATCTCATGTGCGGCGTGCATTTCGTGCCCTGTAGCCCCGAGTTTTTGTTCTTTCCTCTTTTGCTCCGCGGGCGGCATTTCATGTCCCATAGCCTTGTGTTCTTCTTGTTTCTTATTTTCGGCATGCATGTCATGTTTGTTTCCCACGTCAGTCACCTCTTGGTTCTGAGACTCACCCTATAGTCCTATTTGTCTGGGGCTATAAGTCTAGCTCAGGTCTTTTTAATCTGCTCGAACTGCTCTTTGGTGATTTCACCTTGAGCGTAGCGCTCCTTAGCTATGTCCAACGGGTTGCGTTTTTCACCACGCAATTCTCCCGAAGCTTCGCGTCTAGCAAATTTGGCGATGGCCCAAACAATAAGCGCAATCACTCCGCCCCAAAATATCAACATCAATAGCATCATCACAATCATTCCTGCCCACCAGCCTCCCCATGTATTCCAGTCCCACCACATAGGGCACCTCCTGAATTTATTTGTATATGTCAAAGGTACTACACTTTTTCCCCGACACAAAGGCATCTATATTCTGTGCTGTTATTTCCTTATGTACCTTTTCTTCCAGCTTTCTAATTCAAAGAATGCTATCTTCACAGAATTCTCTCCTTTGAGTCGACTACTCAGTCAAGACCATATATACACCAATAATGACCTGGGCGAGAACCAGAGCGGCCAGTGAGTATCCGATAATCCGGTGGAAGTGCCGAATCGTGGTTGTCCTTTTCAGAATTATGCTGGGTGTCAACTGGGCAAGAGCGATGGCAGTAATGACCACACCTAACCAGCCGTGAGGCGTATGCAATAAAGGCTCTTCTTCTCCTAAAGTCACCCAAAGACCATAAAGGGGCGTACCCACCATCAAAATTGTAAAGAGAATGCTAATCTTTCTATGCTGTCTAAATAACTCGGTACCGGAAGCCCGTAGCCTTCCTGCCAGCCTCATGCCAGTAGTTACCACTCCCCCAAGGGTGACGAGCCCAAGAACACTCACGACAGCATGGCCTACCCACCGGTATTCTCCTTGGTAAGTAAGAGCTAAGCTGACAATGATAATCACCAGGGAGACAGCAATAGCTAGATTTAGTCGGCCAATTCTCACTTTGCCCATTCCTATTAAGTCCTATATAGAGCAATTCAGGCGTACCGCTTTATGCTACCTAACATAGTTTTACTTTCTACGGCCGCTGTCACTCGATAGGTCTCTTTTAATCTGGTTGAATTCTTCTTTGGAAATCTCGCCTCTGGCATAGCGTTCCTTGGCAATGTCTAATGGGTCGGCTCGCTCAACGTTGGCTGGGCCAGAACTGCGTTCCACCAACTTTTTAACCCCCCAGACTATCAGCGCGATAATTCCTCCCCAAAAAACAAGCATAAATAACCCACCGAACATCATCCACCATCCCATGCCTCCATTCCAAAACCACATGGCGTATCACCTCCATTGTATCTAGCGCTATGGATGCAATCGACATGAGTGAGTATACTAATTTGACAATATAGAAGTCATAAAATTAAGTAAGCAAATATTAAAAATTTATGACATTTTTAGTGTAGTTTCTAATTCCAAGACCTGGAATCCTGAAAAACCTCTGCCATAATAATATTACTAAATTTTACAACTATGTAATTTTTTCTGCCTGGATTTTATGACTTCTATATCCCGCTTTAGCTAGAATGTGCCTGGTTGATTCACTTTTGAAGTGAACTACATTTTAAGGAGGCGTCAATGAAGAAATTGGTTTCGTTTGTACTAGTAGCTTTGCTGCTCGTGGCAGTAGGCTTTGTCGCTAGTTGTAGCTCGTCTCAGCCAACCCCGGAGCCTGGTTACTATCCTCCGGGTGCGATAGGACCAGGTGGCATGATGGGACCAGGCGGAATGATGTGGCGTGGTGGTATGATGGGACGGGGTGGTCCCTATAGCAGTGGTGGACAGCGATTGAGTATGGACCAAGCTGTTGAAATAGTAGAAGACTATCTCAGCTACCGTAGCGACCCTGATCTTGAAGCAGAAGAAATCATGGAATTTTCCTACAACTTTTATATTGATTTTGTTGAGAAAAGCACGGGCATACATGCTTTCGAAGCCTTGATAGACCCCTACACCGGTGACCTGTATCCTGAACCGGGTCCGAACATGATGTGGAACGCTAAATATGGAATGATGTCAGGCATGATGTGGGGTATTCCAAGACCCTCAGGTGAAATGACGGTAAACAAAAGCCAGGCTGTAAATTATGCTCAGGAGTTCATTGATAACTATCTAACGGGAGGAAAAGTAGAAGAAGCAGAGCAATTCTATGGCTATTACACCCTTCACGTAGTGAGGGATGGTGAAATATATGGTATGCTGAGTGTAAACGGTTATACCGGACAGGTGTGGTATCATTCCTGGCATGGCCAGTTTCTGGGCATGAAGGAATTCGGTGAACATTGAACATAAAAGGAGGATTGAAATGAAACTTATAGGAGAGCTTTTTCAAACTGCTGACTGGAAGACGGAGAAGCATGTACCCGTAATTGAGTGTCCAGACCAGGTGAAAGCCGGCGAGTTATTCGCAGTTAAAGTCGCATTGGGGAAAGAGATTGCGCATCCAAACACTACCGAGCACCACATCAGGTGGATTTCGGTGTATTTCCATCCGGTGGCGGCAAAATTTCCCTACGAAGTAGGGCACTTTGGGTTTTCCGCGCACGGCGAGTCTGCAGAAGGGCCTAATCAGGGGCCGGTCTATACCCATCATGAAGTGACCGCTTCGCTAAAAATTAATAAGCCTGGGATTATCTATGCCGCTGCCCTGTGCAATATTCACGGGCTGTGGCAGTCACAGAAAGAAATAAAGCTTGCTTGACGTAATTAAGTAACAGAACATATAGCAGATTGTACAGGAATCGAGTCTGTAATATACTGATTTTAAAATAAAGAGACTTAAAGCTCCCTCTCCACAGATGACAAAGCACCTAATGCCATCTGGCATGGAGAGGGATTTTGTTTTAGCCGCATCACCTTTTATGCCACAGGCTGTTCAATAGTTTGCCAAAATGCCGATAGCATCACAGAGATGATATACTATCTCTTGCCAGAAGGGCAGCAGGTAAGGGATGGATAAGGAGACAGGAAATGGATTTTGGATTCAGTCAGCGCGAAGAATCTTTCCGCGGAGAAGTCCGTGAGTTTATACAAAAAGAATTCCCTTCAGAGAAGAGATGGCATTCTCGAGTTACATTCGCACCTTCAGTTCATGGTCTTGATGAAGAAGGCTGGAAATTCATGAAAACAATGAGTCGGAAACTCGGAGCTAAAGGTTGGTTATCTTTAAGCTGGCCTGAGGAATATGGTGGGCAGAATTCGTTATTCTTACAAAACATCGTTTATGAGGAAATGCTATATCATAACTGCCCGGGGATAAACCATATGGGTGTTACTTTTCTTGCCCCAACGCTTGTCCATTTTGGCAGCGAGGAACAGAAGAGAAAACATCTTCCCGGAATTGCTCGAGGAGAAGTATATTGGTGTGAATTGCTGAGCGAACCGGATAGCGGGTCAGACCTGGCTTCATTGAAAACTCAAGCAATTGAAGATGGGGATTATTATGTGGTTAACGGGCAAAAAACCTGGAGCAGCGGGGCGCACCTGTCAGATGGGGGATTTGCCCTATTTAGGACAGAGCCCGGTCTTACAAGACATAAAGGGCTAAGTTACTTCCTGGTAGATATGAAAAGTCCTGGGATTACAGTAAATCCCATATTGAATATGGTTGGGGAGCGTGAATTCGCTGAGGTCTTTTTTGATAATGTCCGTGTTCCTAAGGAGAACTTGGTAGGAGGCAAGAATAAGGGATGGTATGTGACTATGGCGACGCTTGATTTCGAGCGTACTGCTCTTATGTTCTATCCTTCGGTCCGCGGTTATCTTGAGCATTTATCGGAGTATATTAAGCAGACACAGAAGCCATTTGATGCGGTGTTGAGGTACCGCCTGGCTGAATTGCTCGCTCAATGTGAGATGGCGAAGTTAATTCATTATCGCGCCATTTGGATGATGGAAAAGGGAACCATACCCACCTATGAGGCGGCAATGGATAAACTATATAATTGTGAGCTGGCTCAAAGAGCATCTGACTTTGGCACGCAAGTCTTTGGAAATTATGGGGGGTTGCTCCCGGGTTCCAAGTTTGCCTGCTTGAATGGTTGGCCATCGTTTTCTTATCTTGACACCATATCTTATCCGATAATGGCAGGTACGTCAGAAATCGATCGGAATGTTATAGCTGTAAAGGGGTTGGACCTGCCCACTGAATAGGTTCTTATACAAGAAAAGGAGATACCCTTCAATGGATTTCAGTTTAACGGAAGAGCAGGAGATGTTACGTAAATCAGCTCGGGACTTTTTAGCCATTGCATGTCCTAAAAGTCTGGTTCGGGAAATGGCTAAAGATGAAAAAGGTCATCCTCCTCAGTTATGGCAGAAGATGGGGGAGATGGGATGGATGGGTTTGATTATTCCGGAAGAGTATGGTGGTGCCGGAGCAGGCTTTTTCGATTTGGTAGTGTTGCTTGAAGAGATGGGGCGAGCTTGCCTGCCCGGTCCTTTTTTCTCTACGGTAGTTCTTGGAGGATTGACTATTCTTGAAGCCGGAAACGAGGAGCAAAGAAAAAAGCTCTTGCCCGAATTGGCTCAAGGGAGATTGCTACTGACTTTAGCCTTAACTGAGCCAAGCGTTGTATATGCTGCCGATGGAATCCAAACCAAAGCTACTCAAAAGGGCAGGGGATTTCTGGTTCAAGGGACAAAACTCTTTGTCTCTGATGCACATATAAGTGATTACCTTATCTGTGCTGCCAGGACTAAGCAGACAGATATACCTGAAGATGGAATCACCTTATTTCTGATTGACTCCAAAAGCCCGGGAGTAAGCTGTACTCTGCTCAAGACAATTGCTGGAGATAAGCAATGCGAGGTCATCTTTGATAATGTAAATGTATCCAGCAAAAACATAGTGGGCAAACTTAATGAAGGCTGGCTTATTTTACATAAAATACTGGAGAAAGCTGTAGTGGCTCAATGTGCCGAGATGGTTGGTGGCGCCAAACAAGTCCTGGAGATGACGGTGGAATATGCCAAACAAAGGATGGCGTTCGGTCAACATATTGGAAGTTTTCAGGCAATACAGCATTATTGTGCTAACATGCTGGTTGATGTTGATGGGTGCTCTCTTGTGGTTTACAATGCTGCCTGGCGGCTTAGCCAGGGCCTTCCGGCAGCTCGAGAGGTAGCCATGGCTAAGGCTTTGATTAACGAGGGGTTTAAGCATATTACTGCTTCAGGTGTTCAGATTCACGGTGCTATCGGTTTTACAGATGACCATGACTTGCCTCTTTATTTCAAGCGTGCTAAAGCCTGGGAGATTAACTTGGGCGGTACCAGCTTCCATTTGGGTAAAATAGCTAAGATAGCACAGATTTAGATTAAGGAAGAGACGAGATATTGGCGTCAAGGTCAGCTGGGGTAGGGGAGGAAAACCATGCTCACTGATACCTAGGGTTGGAAGGGGTGGGTTAGTAAAATAATGTATAAGGCAGCTAATTTGTAGATTTTTGGCCTGCCTATAAGAATTGGTGTAAATAAATGAAAGGCTCAATTTGAATAAGTAACACGATCATTTGGGTAATTTGTCTTGTCTGTTGGCAGAGTTGCCCAGATTTAATCTGTTTGACCGGATCTCTCCCACAATAGCTTCAATGGCATGGCGGATAAGGTAGTCATTATACGCCTTCGAATTAATGTGCAACCATGTACCATACATAAAACTGCCTATAGCAATGAAAATAGCTGACATTGCGATAGCGCCAAAGGCAAGTGATTGCTCCATCGACAATAGGCTCAGAACCGGGCTGACATTATCTGTTGTGAGTGTACCTACAGTGAGATTTAGATAAACTCGAGACAATGAGTCGTTGAGTTATGAAAACTGTATTGCTCCCCATACAAGTGCTATGATTGCTAGAAACCATGCTATGTAGGCACCATATTTATAAGATGTGCTAACTTCTTTGAAGTCCTCTGTCCCGTTCAAATTTGTCCTCCTTATAGATATTCTTCCTAGCCTCTCTGGTCATATGTTATCAATTAAGGAGACATGGATGGTAGGCCGTACAGGATTCGAACCTGTGACACCCTGATTAAAAGATACAAACCTAATGTGCCTCCTGATGTTTCCAAATAGCAATCAGTATCAAGTAGTTTCCTACGTGGGAGTCAATTTGTATCTTGTGGTGCCTTGTTGTGTCAGGCGGTGATAAACATTTCGTTAGCAAAAATGTTAGCAAAACACTTCGAGCGAAATGCCGATTTTTGGCGTCTACACAATCAGGTAACAAAACAGGCAGTTGTTCATTGATGCTATTGCAGCTGTAGCCAAGCAGAAGATGGGCCTAATCTAATATACCGACCTCTCTTAAACTCTCCGCTGTAGCTTCTAGGTGCCCGCTCGAGTTCTGTTCAAAGATATTCCTTTGGTACTTTTCTACACCTCACAAAAGCTCCGCCTCTGCTATAAACTATGGTGACACAATGTCCAACATTTTGTCAGCTTTCAAGTGACCTACCTGACATCTCCGCTTCACAGCTTATCATCCTAAAAGCCATGCCATGTAACCACATTTTCAAGCGGTACACGGCTGCTGCGGAAACTGTTTAGTTTAGCCTCCGTGTCTGGATAGCCGATGGCTATACCTATCACTAATTGCTTCGATTCTGGAATTTTCAGTATGCTTCTCACCTCGTCCGGGTAGCTGACACCAGCCGCAAGGATTGCAGTACCCAATCCATAGTTCAGTGCCGCTAAGGCTATAGTCTGGATAATTAGACCCACGTTCACTAATGCCCACATGGTAAGATCCCTATCGATATATACAATTATGCAGTTGGGCGCATCAAAGAAGCGATACATCTCGATATACCACTGTAACTGCCTCTCTATATCGTTACGTGCTATGTGAAGTAATTGGTAAAGCCTGATTCCATTTTCTCTACGCCGCTCTCGATATGGTGAAGGCCATTCCGGACGAGGGATATCTGGGTATCTCTCATCCTGGGCAGATGCTTTGGCAGTCATGATTTGCTTGAGCTCCCGCATAACCTCGCCACCTGCAATGGCGAATTCCCACGTTTGTGTATTTGCCCAAGAAGGAGCTCTTAGAGCTGCTTCCATAATTTCAGTAAGGATTTCTTTAGAAACAGGCTCCGGCTTGTAAGCCCGCACGCTATATCTTGTTTTAATCGCTTCAACAACATCCACAGCTTTTCGCCCTCCTGTCTGATTTGATTTTTAGTTGATTCTGTAGAAATTACCGATTGTGTCTAAGAATTCGGTGCAGAACAGTGTGATGAGATTTGTTGTTAAGATTAGCCCCTGCTTGATTATTATAGCTTTCTGCAATACCCTGGGCAAGCTATGGTCAAGTTCTGACTTTTGTTTGACGAAAAATTCCAAACAGGCTAAGCTTAAACCAATAGCCATGTATGACATCGTTAATCGTAAGGTACATGAGTGGACTCGAGGGAAAAGTGACAAGGATGCCAGGATAACTATTTACTACAAGATAAGAGACATACCTTACGCCGTGATCCCTGAGCTGAACGATTCCAAACAATATACTCAAATCCTGGCACTTGACAAAGGTTCATGCACGCCAAAACATTTCCTGCTATGCGATATGTACCAAAGGATTGGCCTGGAAGTGTTATATGCGGTATATCCCTTTAGATGGGACGAGTTTGCATTTCTTTATCCACCAGAGCTGAGGAGGCTGGCCAAAGCCATGCCCATCGGTTATCATCTTGCCTGCAAGGTTGATATAAATGGAAGGTTTATCTTGATTGATGCCACCCTGGACCCGGCATTGCATAAAATAGGTCTGCCTGTAAATAGAGAGTGGGACGGGATAAAAGATACACTGCTCGCTGTGAATCCATGCGGTGAAGAGCAATTATATCATCCCTCCGAAGCACACTCTACGCAGCCCGGAACTACTGATGAGAAATCGCTGGCCTTTATTAATGGACTGAACTCATGGTTGGAGGAGCTGCGGAAGTAACTCTTAACCAAAATGGCATATTACAGCCCCAATCTAAGGTGACTAAAGCTGCAGCTTGAATTATTCATAAGGTCACTGCCTTATATTTAGATTGAGCGATATACGGATTATGAGCAGACTAAGTGCCGACCTCATTCTCTACAATGCCAACGTCATAACCTTAGACCCTCGTTGTCCTAAGGGTGAACTGGTTGCTGTTCAGAACGGCAGAATATTGAGTGTATCTGGTAATGAAGCTGTGAAGGAGTTAAGAGGTGCGAAAACCAAGGTTGTGGACTGTCAGGGCAAGACAATTCTTCCCGGTTTCAATGATGCTCATTGCCACCTCGCTGCCTATGCTGAAAGCTTGCTCACTCCGAGTATGGGGCAAGCTACCGTACATTCCATTTCTGACATTCAAAACGAGATTCTAATGTTGTCTCATAATTTGCCGTCGGGAAGCTGGATCAGAGCTCGAGGATATAATGAGTTTTACCTCGCCGAGAAACGTCACCCCACCCGCTGGGACTTGGATAAGGCCACGGCTATCCATCCTGTGATACTAACACATCGCTCAGGACATGCTCACGTACTGAACAGCCCAGCTTTGACGCTTGCTGGCATCTCCGGCGAAACTGCTGAGCCACCAGGTGGGATGATTGAACGAGACTTGGAAACCGGCGAGCCAAACGGGATGCTTTATGGCATGAGTGGCTTTCTAGCAAAAGTAATACCACCCTTAAACGATAGTGAACTGGAGCAAGGAATAGCGTTGGCCAGCAAAAACCTTGTTTCCTCAGGCATAACTTCTATACAGGATGCTTCTCCACACAATGATTATCGGCGTTGGCAAGCGTTCCAGCGCTGGAAAAGTCAGGGGCACTTTAGACCAAGAGTTAGCATGATGTTAGGAACGGAGGCTCTGACTCAGCATCAGGAGCTAGGTCTGTCTCTTAAAACAGGCGACAGCCAGCTCCGCGTAGGTGCGGTAAAAATAATCTTGAATGAGACACGAGGCCAGCTCAACCCTCCTCAGATAGAGTTAAACCAGAAAGTGTTCGATATTCATCGGTCAGGTTTACAAGTTGCCATTCACGCCGTTGAGGAAGCTACAGTAGAAGCAGCCTGCTTAGCTTTGGAATATGCACTGCAAAGGTCACCTCATACAGATCATCGCCATCGCGTAGAGCATTGCTCAGTCTGTACCTTGGAGCTGGCGGAGCGATTGGCCTCACTTAAAGTAGCGGCGGTTACTCAGCCAGCCTTCATATACTACAGTGGGGAAAGGTATCTCAAGACGGTACCGGAGGAGCAACTCAAGCATCTATACCCTATAGCTACTCTGATAAATGCGGGACTCAAGGTTGCAGCCAGTTCAGACTGCCCCGTGGTGCCACCAAACCCGATACACGGCATCTACGCAGCTGTTTCTCGAATGACAGAAACAGGTCAAAGCCTCTTACCCCGAGAATGTATCTCGACTTTAGAAGCATTATGGATGTACACCGTTGGTGGTGCTTATGTCTGCTTTGAAGAAACTACTAAGGGCTCCTTAGTACCAGGTAAATTTGCTGACCTTATATTGTTGAGTGGGGATCCTACAAAAGTAACTCCGGAGGCTATGAGAGATTTGGAAGTAGAAATGACAATAGTTGATGGGGAAATTGTATGGAGAAAAGCGCTTTAGCTAATGACGCCTTTCTCGATATATTGACGAAGCTGTTCTTCGCTTAGACCCAGTAGATCCTGATAAATGTAGCGGTTATCCTGCCCGAGCAGAGGAGAAGCCCGCCTATATTGGGCTGGCGTGCGGCTAAGCCTTATCGGTGTACCATCAGAATCGGTGTTACCCAAAACTGGATGATGAAGCTGAACAAAAAACCCTCTACTCTTTAGCTGAGGTTCATTCGCCAAATCCGCAGCATTGTTGACTATTCCAGAAGCCACCCCAGCTCTCTGGAGCATATCCACAACTTCCTCAGGTGTATATTTCAAAGTCCATTGTTCGAGTAATTTCTCCAGTTCCCCTCGATGCTCTAGCCGCCCCAAAAGATTGGAGAATTTTTGTTGCTTAGCCCAGGAGGGATTGCCCATGGCTCGACACAAGGCATACCACTCCTCGTCACTGAATACAGCAATCACACACCACCTATCGTCACCCAGACACTTGTAGCAGCCGTGCGGAGAAGCTGGCATATACTCGGAAGTATTACCGCGAGGCACAGCAAGGTTATGGTTGGCCGAATAGTCCAGCATAGTAGAGCCAAGCAAACTGCACATTACCTCATATTCTGAGATATCCATATACTGACCCTGGCCTGTTCTAGCCCTATGTTCTAAGGCTGCCAATGTGGCTAAAGCAGCAACCAAGCCGGCTACCGGATCTGCATATGAATAACCTATTCCTACAGGCGGACCTTGACTGTATGAGGTCAGATAGGTGATGCTCGAAAGCGCCTGAATAGTAGGCCCTAGGGCGATGAAGTCTCTCCATGGGCCTGTCTGTCCCATTCCGGACATGCTCACCATGATAAGGTCAGGCTTCACTTCTTTCATAGCCTCATAGCTTAGCCCCCAGTTGGTCATTACACGAGGAGTAAAATTTTCTATCACCACATCGCTTATTTTTACTAGATTGAGCACAAGTTCCTGACTTTCAGAATGAGTCATGTCTATGGTTATGCTCAGCTTATTGCGGTTCCAGGTGTTGAAGTACCCAGTGGCATTGGATTCAACACCAGTCGCCGTCTTTTTGGATTGAACCTTGATCACCTCAGCCCCAAAGTCAGCCAGGATTCTTGTGGCATAGGGACCTGCCAGAAGCCAGGTGAAATCTAAAACCCTTATTCCTTGGAGAGCATTCTCACCCATCAAATCATCCTTTTAGATAACATTTTCAGAAGAAAGTTTAGCCAACTCCTCAGGTAGAAGCCCTAACTCTTCATGATAGACTTGAGCATTGTGTTCACCGATTAAAGGAGCTCGTCCTCTTATGTTCCAAGACAGGCCACTGAACTTACCTGGGGGAGCAGGATAGGCAAATGAGGTACCGGCTTCAGGATGGTCTACCGGGGCAAAGAAGTTGCGTGCTCTAAGCTGGGGGCTATTGAACACATCCTCCGGTGAGCTGACAGGAGCCCATGGAAAACGCATGAGCTGACCCAGCTCGAAAAGCTCAACGGTCGTATGGGTCTCCGTCCAATTCGACAGTACCTCAATAATGTGGTCGACATGCTGCCTGCGGTAGCCCTCTTCAAGCCATTTTTCTTCCTTCAGATCTGCAGCCATAGCCTCACTGTGTAACAAGTCAATCAGTATCTCCCATTCTCGGTTAAAGGTAATTAAGATATAGCCATCCTTGCACGGCAAAAGGCAAGCAGAGTTAGTCCACTGGAGATTACCCTGCCTATTAGGCACCACCTTTTCGTAAAAGTGACGGACCATTACATGTTCTAGGGTTGCAGCCACAGCCTCCTGTAAAGAGATGTCAATGTGTTGCCCTCGACCACTATTGTTTCGCTCACGAAGAGCTATTAGAATGCCAACAGCAGCGAAAAGTGAAGCTGAGTAAAAAGACTGCTGCCCGTAAGGCTTGAGGGGTGGATAATCAGGTAGGCCACAGACGTACATCTGCCCACCTACGGCAGACGCAACTATATCACACGATTTATACTTTTTATATGGTCCTGCCTGCCCAAAGCCAGTAACCGAAGCCAAAATGAGTCTGGGGTTCTTTTCACTTAAAACTTCGTAGTTCAGCCCGATTTCCCTTAAATATCCTGGAGAGAAGGCCTCTACAACTACGTCAGCTTTGCTAGCTAATCCAAGAAAGATACCCTGCCCTTTTTTGCTCTCCAAACACAGGGTTATTCCGAGCTTGCTGGTGTTGTTATACCAGAACGACAAGCTCTTCTCGGGATGTGGAATATTCCCCCAGAAAGGACCTATCCATCGTGAGGCATCACCACCGGGTCTCTCTACTTTGATGACATCTGCCCCCATATCTGCCAGTAACTTAGTGCAGAAGGAGGCCTTCTCATCAGCTAAGTCCAAGACTCGAAGTCCTGCCAGCGGAGCTGTCTCTTTTTCTTCCGGTGCCATAGCCAGAACTAGACTAAAACGGCACTTGTCCTTGCCACGTGAAATATCTGAGGACTAACGACCCTTTCTCAGAGAAAACAGCCAAAGCAATAATCCGTTGTTCCGGATTTCTGATTCAGCGAAGACCTTGCCAATATGAGTCTGAATCAGTGGCTAAATCGTGCACAGCCTAAGACATTTAATCAGATGAGGGTAGAGGACGAGGCTCTTGAATTTTCATTTCCTGGCCGCAACAGATGATCGTGCCTTCGCCAGCCTTGGTACACAGCACTTCGGTGCCACAAATCTCGCACTTAAATCTCTTACCTAATTGATTCATAACGCTGTCTCCTGATCTGTGTTGCTGAAATCCGCACTCGACGGGCTATTTCTTCAGATCCATTGGCTGACCGCAACAAGTAACAGTACCATCACCACCCCTGGTAACAATAAACTCAGAACCGCATTTCTTACAAATATATCTCTTGCCTATTTGATTAGCCATCTCTCTCTAAACTCCCGCAAATATTCTAGACTGAAAGCCCATAGATTGCAAATACTATGGCTCTCCGTATTGCTCGCGAAGTGCCTTTCTTAACACTTTACCCATTGCATTACGAGGCAGGGAATCAACAAAGATTACTGACCTGGGGCGTTTGAAACTCGCTAGCTTAGAATGGCAGTACTCAATAATCTCCTCTGCAGTAGTCGCCTCCCCTTTCTTTAGCACGCAAACAGCCATAGGTTGTTGCCCCCACTCTACGTCAGTCACGCCTATTACTGCCACCTCCTCTACCTTCGGATGAGAATGAAGCACATCTTCAATCTCTTCGGGTGATATGTTTTCCCCTCCCCTGATAATCATATCATCGGCACGCCCAGCCAAAAATATATACCCATCCTCATCCATCCATCCCTTATCACCCGTGATCAGCCATCCGTCAGGAGTAAATGCCCCGGCTGTCTTCTGCTCGTCATGCCAATAACCTTTCATTATGCGAGAACCTTTAGCCACAATCTCACCAACCTGCCCCCGAGGTAGCTCTTTTCCTTCTTCGTCAAGAATTTTAACTTCAACATCAGGCAGCGGCCTTCCGATTGACGAAGCCAAACGCTTCAACTTTTTCTCCTTTTCCTCCTCGGTTCCCTCAATGAGGTGGTCTTCGGTATCCAGAGCTGTTATTGTAGAAGCAGTTTCAGTTTGCCCGAAGGCATTGATGAACTTAACCCCAGGCATTACTTTTATAGCCTTGCTAATGACTTCGAAAGGCATCGAAGATGCACCGTAAGTGATTACTTGCAGATTGCTTAAATCGTATTTCATAAAGTCAGGATAATCTATGATGTTTTTCAGCATTGTAGGCACTAGCATGGCACGCGTAGCTCGTTCTCGTTGCGCAGTTTCCAGCCATTCCTTTACTTCAAATTGCCTCATCATCACTAGAGTCCGCCCGCCATATATGGCAGAGAGCATACCCTGAATGCCAGCCACATGATAAAGAGGCACTGTAAGCAAATTCCTTTCCTTCGTGTCTGGGCTGGCTGGTTCTACGTTACCTAGAACATAACTGACGAATGCATCATGCCGCAATGGTACGCCTTTGGGTCGCCCGGTCGTGCCTGCAGTATATATCAGAATGGTAATATCCTCATCCCCCACGTCAAACAAGCCTTCATCAGCAGGTGCCCCATCAACTATGTCACCATAGAAAGGCATACCTGTCTCTTTATTGTCTAAACAGATACATTGTTCAATAGCAGTCAAACCAGGCAGCATAGCACGCGCCATATCTAGGTATCTCTTACCTACAAACAGAATTTTGGCTTCAGCGTTGCCTAGCATGTAGCTTAGCTCATCGGTTTTGGCTCTGAAGTTCAAAGGAACGAAAATGCCCCCCAACTTTGCGGTAGCAAAATATGACTCGATTATTTCCGGGCAATTCACCTGAAGTGTAGCTACGCGGTCACCCTTCTTGACACCTAATCGAGTCAACGCATTACTCAGCCTATTGACTCTCTCGCTCGTTTGTAAGTAAGTCCATCTTTTCTCATCGAAAACTATGGCATCACGGTCAGGACAGATAGCAGCCGCTATGCTCAGAAAATCCGTAGTATTCATGTAATCGTTTACCTCTGATTGATGTTAGTTTGTATGATTATTGATAGCCACTAAATCACCTATGTCTTACTGTCAATGGGCTCAAGGAATAATAGCAGGAAAGGCAAAGAGAGTCAAAACTTTGCCTAGACTACCAGAAGCCGGCATTAGTCATTATCTGTGTTCTCTATCAGCCTGAGAAAGCGAGGTTTTATTTATAGCTATCAGACTTAACTAGCTCTTGATTGCAGAAGCAAACTAGCCAGCTTTCTTTCTAGCTCGAGACCTTGAGGCAATGTTAAGTCTAAACCCCTCACCACCGCTTGCTTAATGCTCCTAATTGCCATAGGGTCGAAGCTCGCAATTTGCCTGGCTATTTGTTCGACAGTTGACAATAGTTTAGCTTTTGTCACCACCCCATTGACCAAATTAATGTCAAAAGCTTCCTTAGCGCTAATCAGGCGCCCAGTGAGCATCATATCCAAGGCTTTAGCTCGGCTTACCGTGCGGGGTAGAGTCTGAGTGGCGCCAGCGGCGGGAATAATACCTAATCCTACCTCAGGCAAACCGAACTGTGTATCCTCTGAGGCTACTCTTATGTCACAGCATAAAGCCATCTCAACTCCCGAACCTAGAACATAACCGTGAAGAGCAGCAATTATAGGCTGAGGAAGGTTCAAAAAAAGCCCCCAGATGTCACGCTCCCAGCGCACTTGCCGTGCCACCGTTGGCGATGGAGCAGTGAGAAATTCGCCCAAGTCAGCACCAGCACAGAATGCTTTTTCCCCTGCTCCTTTAAGTACGGCTACCTTTATCCCAGAGTCGTCCTTGATAGCACTCCAGGCTTGGTACAGCTCATCCCGCATCTGAATATTGTACACATTCAGGGCTTGAGGACGGTTGAGTGTAATGTAGGCAACATTATTTTCTTTTTCGTAGACTATGGTTTCAAAGTTCCTCATCATGACTTGTGAAAACGAAATATCAGCCTATTTCCCCTTGAATTTAGGATGTCTCTTTTCCAGAAAAGCTCTTATGCCCTCGGTGCGGTCTTCAGTAGTTTGCAAGAGAAAATAGATGTCAGCCTCCAAACGCAGCCCCTGCTCTAGCGTCAGGTCTAATCCTTTGTAGATTGCTTCTTTAGCATACTTCAATGGCAACGAAGCCTTAGCCGCCATTGCTTGGCCCATATTCTTTACTGCCTGTACAAGTTCTTCCGGCAGAACTACCTTATTAACTAAGCCAATTCTATAGGCGTCAACAGCGTCTATAGTTTCTCCGGTTAGAATCATTTCCATGGCTTTGGCTTTACCGATTATGCGTGGTAACCGTTGAGTTGCACCATCCCAGGGAATAATACCTGAGGTAATATGTGGTAATGCAAAGTGAGCTGTTCCTGCAGCAACCCTGAGGTCACAAGCTAGTGCTAATTCCAGACCCTGTCCCAGGGCATCTCCATTGATTGCAGCAATAACAGGGCTTGTAAGACTTGCTATCGGCGCAGCAACAGATAATAGCTTCGCACTTTGGTTGATGCCAGCCGATGAAGAAAACTCACTCAGGTCTATGCCTACACAAAATGCTTTATCTCCGGTACCAGTGATGATAACCGCTCTTGCCTCTTCATCGTGATTAATATTGTCACAAATATCAGTTAATTCATCGACCAGTCGCGCGTTTATAGCATTGTTTACCTTCGGGCGGTTGATGGTTATCATACTGACAAATCCGGTCTTTTCATAAATAAGAGTCTCATAGGACATAGGATAACCCTCTGCTATTCACGAACGTTGAACTATTATAACTGCGACTTTGTAGAACTATACCCGCTTGATCCTTGCGCCGGGGTTGTGTTGCTTAATCGGGGGAGAAATTCACCCAGGTTAAATTTTAGCTTTCCCGGAATTCGCACAATCAGTTTTATGATACCACAAAACTCTCGGCTAGAGAAGATTATGTACCCGCCTGGTAATGTACAATTGCTGTGCTAGGCGAGTCGAGTTATTTTGGCCTCTTCTTAAGCTTCTTCGCCGGATTTTGGAATTCGCAAGGGACTTTAGTCTGGCACAAACCGCAACCGGCTATACTTTTATCATTAAAATACCCGGTTTTTTCTAGTTGTGATGGTATATAGCCCATATCAGTTAAATAGTTATAGCACTTAATTTTGTCGTGACCGTTCACTGTGATAGCTCCAACCGGACAACGGTTTATGCAGGCATTACAATCGATACCCAGAAAATATAAACAATTTGCATACGGGTTTTTCGCTATCCTACGGCTTGCAGGTAAGACAAGGCTTGTGACTACACTACCGCATTTCATAGCTATGCCATGTTCAGTTATTAATCCATCCGAAAGACTGAATGTACCGTGGCCGGCAGCATATGCTATATGACGTTCCGACCAGTTTGAATAAAGCCCCTTCTCATTCGTATATTCTTGAAAGTAAGGTGGTAAAGCTGGTGCCACCGCCAGATATCCCAGACTGATTAGTAGTTCTGCTAAATATGACCGCAATTTTTCATTAAACTTTTCACCGTACCAGCCGCTGTGCGACCAGAGGCGACTAGGAATGCGCACCTCGGCACGGTTAGCTTTACGAGCTCCGTCCATAATCGGTAAAATATAGCTAATTACCGACAGATGAACTGGCATTTCTTCCGGGTTTTTATTGTATGCTTTAGCCAAAGCTTCTCGTGGAGTTGGGTGAGTAGGTGCGATAATGGTCTTGTATTTCGTGAAGATGGGGTCGTCCCCGTCAGCAAATTTCACCAGCGGATCATCCAAAATTTGATAGCCATTCATAAACGGCAGCTGATTATCCGGACTAGTACATACAAATTCTTTAATTTGTTGCTTAATAAACCATCCGGGTTTAGTTCGTACCTGTTCCTTCATTTGTTCTAAAGGGTTCATTTGTTACTCCTTGTATTTCGCCAATTTGTATCAATGCTGATTCATAATCGAAGTAATTATTCTGCCTGATTTATTTACAGATTTTGAGATTTCCGGGTTAATTCCTCAGTGTACCTTTGTTCTCGTTCTATAAACTTTTCTCTACCGTCCGTATATGACGGAAGAACCCATTTCATTTCGTTAAGATTCTTAGTCATGATCGGTATCCAATTATAAGGGATTGACATCAATACCTGTCCCTCTGGAAATACCTGTTTTGCCTTCATGCCAAATGCTATCCCGGTAATAGTGTAATTCACTTTGCCACTTAGATATGGATAAACAAAAAGCCATGAGCATCCGAATACAGGTGTCGTTCTTGTTTCCCACAATTCACCGGTCGAATAGCTCATTGCTCTCAGTAATACCTCTGCCTGGTTGGCGTTGAGGTGATAATTAACAAATCTGGGTCAAACGTTAATTTATCAATGATTGAGAAGGCTACATAGTTCACAGTGTCTTTCTCAAGCTTCGGAAGATATTGATAGATTCTATTGTTGGCACGTGCCTCCTGATATATTTCGAACTTTGGTCCCAGTTGACCACTTTCTGCGAATGGCGGCGTGCTCTCCATTCCCAGGGCTACCTTTCCAAAGCAGTTCTCATTTTCTTTGTCAATATAAAATGGGGTCCCTCTTTGTTGAGCCTCCTTTAGTCATTTCACAGATAGCCAAGGTTTTGTCTAGCTGTTTTATTCCTTCCGGTTTAAAGAATAGAAACTTTACGCCTACCGGTGGCCTCTCAAAATTAAATTTACTATATATGGATAAATCAGTTTGAAGCGGTCTCATATTAATCTCCTAAAAAACATAGCGTTACTCGCAAGTCCCAATGAAGTGTTTTTAGTAAATAAATTAAACAGTGTTTGGGTGCCTAAATCAAATAATTGGGTCAAAGCATCACAACATTAGTCCTCCTTTCATTGGTTTAATAGGGTAAATATTGTAGCGCTTCAGTTAGTTCAGCGGACGAATTGGTGGCGCCAGAATGAAAACACTGCATGCAGTATTCTATTGTGTTTCAGGCTCTCACAGGAGCGCACAGAGGTCGAATCAATATCACGCGCCCAAATTCCTTTTCCCAGCGACAAATACGCAAATTACCACAATTATCCAGCTCAGTGCTTGGTAGCCAATTGCCTCAAGTAATGGTAAGGTCTGCTCTTTTGTATGGAGCCCACAATACCTTGCGGTGCCAGTGACATTATGCCGACCAATATTACACCCTGTATGATAAGGCTGATTTGAGCATATCTGGCTAATAGGAAATACAAAAGGACAACGATAATCGTTCCAACAATCGGCCCCTCTTCAGTGCCTTCCCCACCTATGACGGTAGCGAGCATTATCGTGACTAGCCAACGTACACTAAAGGCGCTGTTTGGCTCTATAGCTCCTTGGTAAATGTAGAAGATTGCCCCAGCTAGTCCGATTACGAAGGCAGCAATGACAAAAGAGTATAGCTTCAAATTGAACACATTTATCCCAGAACTTGCTGCAGTGCTATCGTTATCGCGGATTGCCGCTAGCCCCATTCCCAATTTGGAACGCAATATATATCGCATAAGGAAAATTGAACCAATCGCGACAACCAAGCCAAGCCAATAGACCTCTATCCTGGAAACATCAATTACACCATGTACTGGATAACCCCTACCCAAGCCATCCAACGGTCCACCAACAGGTTTCCAAAGAGTAAACACATACCTTAATACCTCAGGTACAACCAGTGTACCGATAGCGAAATAGATTCCTTTCATCCTGAAGACAGGGATTGATATGAGTACAGCGAATAATGCCGCCACTATAGCTCCAACTATTATCCCAACATAATAGGGTATATCAAGCCATGTCAGTATTGTCATGGTATATCCTGCCAGCCCAATGAAGGCCGCCGGGCCAAGGAATATCAGGCCGCTATAGCCAGCCAGCAAATTCCACATATTTGCCATGGTTAGGTATATAAAGAAAAGAAACAGGTAGAGAAACAAAACGCGTGGCACTCCCATTATCGGCAACAGCGCCAGCACTATCGTGACCACAATTAACACTGTTAATCTTCCTCGTAGTTGGGCAATAACAGCTTTCATGTTTCTCCTAACGGCTACCAAATATACCTCGTGGTATAACGGCTAATACCACCAGCACCATAGTGTAAGCAGCAAGCATCTGAGCGGCAACGCCGAAGAAATGTCCACTTACAGTTTGCACTACGCCAAAGACTATAGCCCCGACAAAAGTTCCCACTATACTGCCCAAACCTCCTAATACGATAACACCAAGGGCAATGATTAAGAAGGCCATTCCTGATACCGGGGTAAAGGGAAAAGTCAATCCCAGGAACACACCAGCTATGGCAGCGAATGCGGCGGAGATGCCTAAGGTGAAGGCATATACCTGGTCGGTGTTTATTCCCATAAGGTGAGCCGCTTTCCTGTCTTGAGCCGCTGCCATTATAGCCCTGCCCAGATATGTTCGCTTCAGGAATTCACGTAGGAAAAGCATTACTACTAGAGCGGCAATAAAATCCAGCAGATAAACCAGCGGGACATGAATTGGTCCAGCGCTAAGACTATCCAGGGCGTAGGGTGTTGTCAACCCTCTGGACATGGGAGTCCAGATAAATTGGTATGTGCTTTCCAGGATTATAGAAATCCCAAAGGCGATTATCAGCGTAGCGTCCGTAGATATTCTAAAGGCTCGGTTCAGGAGATATTTTTGAATGACAAAACCTATCCCAAACAATATAGGTATACCAATTACCAAACTCAGAATAGGGTCTATCCCGAACCTGGTCATGGCAACATAACCAAAGTAGCTACCCAATATGACCAGATCTCCGTGGGCTATGTTTATCTCCTTCACGACCCCGAAAACCAGTGAAAGACCTAGTGCAATCACCGCGTATAATCCACCCAACAGAATACCCATTACTATAGGCGTAGCTAAGTCAGATAATAAGATCATCTGTAATCCATCCTAATCAACTTCAAGCACCAAAGTAGGCTTTTTTGACTTTCTCCTCTTCCCGAAGTTCGGCAGCATTGCCGCTTAAAACAACACGTCCTGCTTCCATAATATAGGCTCTGTCGGCTTCGGTGAGGCTCCGCCTTACATTCTGTTCCACAAATAAAATAGTAATGCCCCTTGCTCTAATCTCCCTCAAGGCTTTATATAGCTCATTAACCATCATGGGTGCCAGACCAAGAGACATTTCATCAAGGAGCATAATTTTTGGGTTTGACATTAAGCCCCGCCCTAGGGCTAACATCTGTTGCTCTCCGCCACTTAGTGTTTTAGCCAGTTGAGCCTTCCTGTCTTCGAGTATTGGAAAGAGTTGGTAAACCCTTTGTAGATTTTGTGCCCTCTCAGGCCTTGCCTTACGATTGTACGCACCTATTATTAGATTTTCTAAAACTGTCAGGTCGGGAAAAATCCTTCTCCCTTCCGGAGTTTGGGAGATGCCAAGCTTTACTATGTTGAAAGGTTCCACTTTGGAGATATCATTCCCTTCGAATTCAATGCTCCCCTTAGCCGGATGCACAAAGCCTGATATTGTGTCTAACAGTGTGGATTTACCAGATCCATTGGCGCCAATAATAGCAACAATTTCTCCAGGTTTAACTGACAACGATACATCCCATAGAGCTTGGAAGCTGCCATGAAATGCATCTATATTGCTAACTTTCAGCAATGCTTGTTCAGGCATTTTTGACTATTTTCTCCTTATCTTACCGCGATTGCAAACAACTTCTATCGTTTATACAGCCTCACCTAAGTAAGCTTCGATTACCCTTCTGTCTTCCATTACTTCACTCGGTAAGCCCTCAGTAATTTTCTCACCCTTGGCCATTACTACAATCTTATCAACTGCCACCGTCATTACCCTCATAACGTGCTCGATCAATATTAATGATATACCTATTTTACGTACCCGTTGCAGGATATCTAGTATCTGTGGGATTTCCTCTTCTGTCAAGCCTGCTGCCACTTCATCAAGCAGCAGTAGTGCTGGGCTGCTGGCCAGAGCTCGAGCTAGTTCCAGCCTCTTCAGAGTTATCGCTGCCAAGTCCCTGGCGAACACATCTTTCTTTTTGAGGAGGTCTACCATATCAAGTACTTTTAAAGCCTCACTTTCAGCAGCTGCTTTGCCCAGGCCTTTTCCATACTCTGCTGCCACCATGACGTTTTGCAAAGCTGTTAAATTGACAAAAGGCTGAGGAATCTGATAAGTTCGAGCAATTCCAAGATGGCAAATCTTATGCGGTGCGAAACCAGTAATGTTGTGACCTTTAAACTTTATCCTCCCGCGATCTGGCTTGTATTCACCAAATATTAGATTTATCAGCGTTGACTTTCCTGCACCGTTTGGACCCATCAAGCCAACGGCTTCACCAGTCCGAACTTCGAAACTCATATTTATAACCGCTGCTACCCCTCCGAAGTGCTTACTGATTTCTGCCACTGAAAGAATCGGCTCTTCTATGGCTCCGCCCTCCTCTCTTTTTGTTTGTATTCGATTGCCAGCCCGAATCTAAGGCTAATCCTAGCCACATCTTCAGATCGGACTTGCAATTCAGTCAAGCGATGAAGTGTTTTCTGGTTGTCAAACAGGGTTTGGATTTATATACAACCCAAACCCTGTTTGAACTTAATCATACTCGACCTGTTAATTCCAAGGCTTGGGGAACATAATGTTACCCGTCGACTGTAAGGCATCGTTATAGGAAAAGATTATCGGAGATTCCCATACCCAAGGGTTATCAGTTTTCTGCCATTGTGCGTATGAGGCTGCAGAACATGAGTGTTGTGCCGGCTTTACAAACACGACTCGCCCCCACATTGTATTCAGATCGGTATCACCCAAAGCATTATTGACTGCCTCTGGGTCAAGTGTACCAGCTCTCTCAATGCCATCAAATAGTGTTTGCATTATCGCGTAGCCCCAGCCTATGCCCTGGGCCACTGGCTGGTTTCCTGTCTCGTCATACCATCTTTGCGTCAGTGATTGTGCCGTCGTGTCACCAATGCCCTTTAAACCTTTCATTTCTGGGCTCCAGAACATTTCGCAGCCAACGCCGTTTGGTATATCTCCGCCCCAGGATTCTATATCCTGATAAAACATTGCTCCTCTCACCGTGAAAACTATCTTAGGGTTATAGCCTTGCGCTTTGCATTGTTTGAGGATTGCCCCGATATCAGGACCAGGGGCACTGCCCCAGAGTATTTCACAGTTATTGGCCTTCCATTCCTGTATTATGGAGGTGAAGTCTGTAGTTCCGGGAGGATATACGCCAAATAGGTCTGCGGCTCGGTAACAGTCAAAGCCTTGCGCTGCGGAAAACTCAGTAAAGACCATGTACCAAGGTCTGCCGTCCGCGTCATCCATGGCAAAAACTGCCACTTTTTTGTTGGTCAGATCAGCGTAGTCTCCTATAGCACCAACATATGTAGGCATCATTTGATATCCAACTGGATTGGCCGCACGGTAATCTCCCGGATCAAAGGGCGCACCTAAACGAATACCAAGCACCCAGCTGTACTTCCATGCTGCACCTGATGACTCCTTCATAGCCGACCACAATTCAAAAGGGTTAGCGCCAAAAACGGCTGGCATCTTGTACTTGTCGGCTAATGTAGCCGTAGCTTCGCGGAAAGGTGGTATCTCACAACCCCCTCCGATGAAGTTTATTTTGTCTTTGAGAATCATGTCTTCGAGAAGAGGTGCTACCCTTAGCGGGTCGCTCTGACAATCAGCGGTTATCCATCTGACAGGTATTTTGGTATCATACTCTTTTACATATATCCCGCCCTGTTTGTTGATGTCCTCGACAGCCGCTTTCGACCCAAAGCTTGAAAGACCAGCGAAAGACGCATAAGGGCCTGTGTAGGATACAATATCGCCTATAAGAATTTCTTTGGGAACCTCTGGCGTTGCCGGCGTTGGGGCACAAGCACCCACAAAAGACAGAGTTGCCAGCATCACCGCTAGCATCATCACACCCACTACTATCATAGACCTTTTCACTGTTTGCTTCCTCCTTCATTTAAGATTTAAGCTACGTTACTCTTTACTATTTATTTTTCTTACACAATGGCACTCTCCTTAAATTAGCATTTATTGTAAAAAGTTTAGTTTTCCAAAATCTTAGCCTCTCCTCTACACTCATAGGTCTATCTTGATTTCCTTAATTTAAGCCCTCAAGATTGTGCCACTATCGCTGAAAATTTACAAACATATCCTTCACAAGACCGCATCTCTATCCCTAAGAGTTTAAATACATCCTGACTTCCGCTTACAAAGAACCGACTAAGCTTTTCAGTCCTAATTCCTCTAGGACTCGCTGCGCCGGTTTCCCAGTCTTAATATCCCAATCCATAGCCTCGTAGTAGCTTTGCTTCAGGGCTTCGACATCAATGGTACGTCCAGCAAATGGTCCAATAGGCAAAGGAGTTGCTAACCTCTCAGGCATATGGAAATCATCAGGACGAATGCCATCACGGACATTAAAAGCTTGACGTAACGTCATAATCCTTTTACCTATCTCGATTGCCTTTGCTGCGCTGAAATCCCAGCCTGTAACTGCTGACACAAATTCGGCAAAGGGGTAATCACTGGTCATGAACACAAAAAAACAAACTCCGCCAGCCGCTAAAGCCTGAGAATAACAACTAGCAATAGCATGAATTATCCCTTTGTCCTGGTCAGTTGTCTGTAACTCAGGATAAGGTCCGAGGGCACGATTTTCAGCAATAGCCATTCCGATACCAGCCGTATGGCGGCCTGGGGTAGCATCAGTAACATAACCGGCACACCGCCCACGGGAAAACATAGGTGCGTGATAACCCAACTCCTGCCCGCAAATATGAAAGGCGTATTCCTCAGCACCTTTACCAATTTGTTCAGCCGCTTTCTTCACCCCATCTGCAAGTATCATTCCCAATCCTTCTCTCTTGGCTATCTGTCTTGTCACAGCGACCATTGCTTCGGCATTACCCCAGCTGAGATCTATGCCCCCGGTTTCATGTTTCCCTATAATCCCACGCTCATAACATTCCATGGCAAAGGCAATAGCTGTACCTGTGGAAATGGTATCTAATCCATAGCGGTTGCAGATATCGTTAGCTTTGATTATTGATTCCACATCGTCAATAAGGCACATTGTGCCAAAACCAGCCACGGTTTCATACTCTGGCTTTTTTCCCTTACCCGTGGCGTACATACCTTCGCTTACTTCAACAATACCCCCACAGGCTATGGGGCAACCAGCACATCCATACCGCTTTACTTCATACTTTATGACTTCGTCTGCGCCTAACTTAATATAGGTAGGCATAGCCTCCTCGCCATAAAGGCTCCAGTTCTTGAACGGGACATCGCCTGCTGGAACTATTGGTAGCGTGAATGAAGGTGTCCCATATTTTTTGAAATTCTGGAAAGACTTCGCATTTTGGCACTGGATATTGTAATTCTGCTTCAGCGCAGTAAGTTTATTAGCATCGGCCACAAGAGGCTTTTGTGTACCTCTGACTGCAATTGCCTTCAGATGCTTCGAACCCATCACAGCAGCCAATCCTGACCTAGCCGCTGCTCTTCCCTCATCACTGATTATTGCTGCTGCCAAAGAAAGTGCTTCACCTGAGGGGCCTATACAGGCAACTCTTATTCCCTGATCTCCTAATTCACTACGAATGATAGACTGAGTTTCGACAGTATCTTTACCCCATAATTTAGTGGCATCTTTCAACGTAGAATGGCCATCCTGTATTAGCAAATAAACTGGCTCTGGCGCAATTCCAGTGAAGAAAACAGCATCATAGCCAGCTTTTTTCAGCTCCGGTCCGAAATATCCACCTGAATTCGAGTCTCCCCATGTACCTGTAAGCGGAGACTTGGCAACTACGGTGAATCTCGGAGTTAAAGGTACCGGCGTTCCAGTCAGAAGACCAGGTATGAAGCCGATTATATTATTGGGTCCGAACGGGTCTACATTGGCCTCCATACGCTCAAATAGAATCTTAGCGCCTAATCCTACTCCCCCTAAGAAATCTGCGTAGATTTTATCATCCGGGGTTTCCTCATCGATCTTTTTATTAGAAAGATCCACATAAAGGATTTTCCCCGCATATCCTCCATATTCGTTTCTCATTCTTATTTTCTCCTGCAGTCTGAGACACAAAACTACCGATGACTTAGCTTCATGGCTTAATCGGCTGCCAACTCCACGCTTCGCCGTCTTTTACGATATGGCCCAGACCTGGAAAGGCGAAGTGACCAGCCATCACTAAAGTATTCTCGGTCGCAGCCCGGTTTAGAACTTGACGTCTACTACGCACTGCCTGTTCCGGATCGATATCACCAGAAAAATACCAATCAGGCTGCTCGAGTTCAAATATATAATGAGCTATATCAAATATACATAGCAATTGCTCGCCACCTGAAGAAAGAGCAAGTGCCATCTGTCCCGGCGTATGTCCTGGTGCTGCAATTGTTTTGATACCAGGCAGTATTTCTGTTTCATAATCAACTGCATCTACTCGGTCATGAATAGGTAGGAGGTTCTTATGCACACTCTTGATCTGTGCTTGTTTGAAGCCATCCTCCCTTAGTAATGCCATATTCGGTTCCCATGACCAAAAATCCCACTCTTTCTTCGACATAATGAAGCGTGCATTAGGGAAAGCGAGTTTACCTTTAGCATCCGTATTCCCACCAGCATGATCTAGATGTCCATGTGAAAGAATGACTATATCAATGTCTGTGGGTTTTATCCCTTCAGCTTGTAGGTTCTCCATTAGCTTCCCTACGCTTGGTTCAAAAGCAGGTCCGAACCCTGTGTCTAAAAGGACTAGTTTCTTCCCTGTTTTAACAAGCAAACAGGTTGCTTCTATTGGCACTCCTCCCGGCTTAATATTATGTTTTCGAAGTAGCTGTTCCACGCGTGAAACTGCCACATCAGCAAAGATTTCATCGTGTGGGATAGCAAAATCACCGTCACTAATAGCCAGGCATTCAAAATGCCCTACTTTGAAAGGATACCTTTTCTTAGCCATTTTGCTTTTCTCCTCCGAAACAAATAGTATTACTAGCTTTTCAAACTTCTTTTTACTATCATCATGTACTTTGCTTCTAAACCCCTCGACCTCCATCTACATCTATGGAACTGCCTGTAAGCATTGAGGACTCGTCAGAAGCTAAATAGAGAGCAGCATAAGCAACATCCTCTGGCTTAACTAAACGCCCCAAAGGAATACTATCTATCAACGTTTTCTTTGCTTTGTCCGGATCTACACCTTCTGGCAGTAAACCTGGGAGCATTGGTGTATCACCTGCTACTGGATTGATTGCATTGACTCGAATATGATTTGGAGCACCCTCCAATGCCAATACTTTGGTTAGCATGATTGCCGCAGCCTTAGAGGTCGCATAAGCACCACTACCTGGTCGAGGTCTAATCCCAGCTATGGAGGCAAGATTTACCACAACTCCACCCCCGGCGGCTCTCATTACAGGAAATGCGTATTTAGTCGTCAGAAATATACCCTTGACATTAACTGAGTAAATGCGATCCCACAAAGATTCGTCAAGATTCTCGACCGACATCGGGTGCTGTGGCACACCAGCATTGTTAAAGAGTACGTCGATTTTTCCAAACTTGTCCTTGGCTGTCTTGATAAGATTCTCGGCGTCAGAAGCCTTCGAGACATCAGCGTGGACAAAAACAGCATCACCACCGCTTGACTTAATCGTTTCCACAGTCTCCTTACCACCGGTGTCATTGATGTCGGCGACTACTACCTTTGCCCCCTCCTTGGCAAACAAAATAGCCGATGCTCTCCCAAATCCAGAACCTGCCCCTGTAATTATAGCCACCTTGTTAGCTAATTTCATTTTTGCCTTCCTTTCTTTTTTTATTGTCTCAAGAACCAGACGGCTTATCAGCCATCTTGCTCATTACGAACATCTGCAGCCACTTCTGCTCCAAGCAGGTAACTACTTACAAGTGTCTATATCGTCTCATTTGTGTTTACCTTCACCCAAGTAAACTCATAATGGCTCAGTCGTTTTCGGACAAATCAATGGTAAATCCTATAACACAGCCACATTTTCGTCAAATCCGTTAGTCTATTCACCTTATTCTCTCTGGCAGCTGCTTTGCACCTCTGGTATTGAATCACATCATAAATCAAAAGCAGCGCGGAAACCGCTAGCAATTGCATTCATAATTTTACCCACTTCTACACAATCGCCGACTGTGTAAACTTTTATAGCCTTCCCCTTTAACGCTTTAACAAGTTCTTTGTTTGGTGTCCCACCCGTCGCTAGCACTACGCTATCAGCTTCTATAATGCGCCTCTTTCCTTCTTTGTCTGTTACTACAACCCCTGAGTCTGTTATCTCCTCAATCTTCGTCTCAGGCATTAACTCGACTTTAAGTTCAGCCAGTCTCTGGAACAAATCCATATAATTCATATTATAAGGGTTAATACCCGCAGCCTCGAAAGCAAACTGTTCGATGACAGTTACTTTCTTCTGCTTTTTCTCTGCCAAAAATATTGCCGTATCTAAACCTACAAACCCACCACCCGCCACCACAATCTTTTCTCCCCTTACATCTACCTTCCCAACTATAATATCATCAGCCACAAACACGTTAGCTCTGTTGACACCCTGGATTGGTGGTATTTGCGCTCGAGCTCCGGTTGCCACTATTACCGCCTCCGGTTTCAAAGTCTCAACCAACTCCGGGGTAATCTCTTCACCAAGCCTCACCTTAACACCTAGCTTGTTAATTTGAGTTATCAAATAGCGGGTTAAGTTATTAATTTCATCCTTGTGGGGTATCATGCCTGCCAGAATTACCCTTCCACCAAGTTTGTCGCTTTTCTCATATAAAGTAACCTTGTGCCCCCGCAAGGCAGCAACCCGTGCTGCCTCCATACCCCCGTGACCTCCACCAATTACAAGCACCTTTTTTGACTTCTTTGCCGGCTCTATTTTATATTCTCTTTCTCTTCCGGTCCTGGCATTCACCGAACAACGGACTTTTCTAAAGCTAGCCATTCTATCCAGACAGCCATCCAGATCTCCAATACATGGGCAGATATCATCCAATCTACCCTCAGCTACCTTGTTTGGCCACTCAGGGTCAGCGATTAATGCCCTACCTAACCCGATGAAATCCGCATCTCCGGCTTCTAATATCTCCGCAGCCAGAAGCGGGTCTCTGATCTTGCTCGGTAGAATGACTGGTATGCTAACCGTGTCCTTCATGGCTCTTGAAAGTGGCCTCAAATAACCCTGTGGGTACGACATGGGGGGACAACTGTGGAGAGCTCCTCCGGGCACCCAGAAGTTACCACCTGACATGAGTATGTCATGAATACCAGCTTCTTCAAAGCGCTTAGCATAAATTTTGGATTGTTCTAGATTGCGGCCTCCTTCTAGAAATTCATCTATGTTCCATCTGAAACTTAATGGATAATCGTTCCCCACCTTATCCTTGACCGCTTTGATCAATGCTAGAGGGACAGCAGTCGGGTCACCATATTTGTCAGTTCGCTTGTTAGTATATGGAGACATAAACTGAGCCAGTAAATACATGCCGTGTCCATTGATGTCTATCCCATCAAACCCGGCTAGCTTTGCCCTTTGTGCAGCCTCAGCAAAAGCCTCGATTAATTGTTCAATCTCCTCAACAGTTAACACGTGAACGACCCGGTCTGGCCAAAGAGGAGAATAAGTCTCGGATACTGCGTTAGGTAATGTACCTTCTGGGTAAAGCTCAGGCGGACCATAGCTTCCTTGCCCTAGCGTTAGCTGCAGAAAAATTTTTGTGCCGTACTCATGCACGGCATCGGATAATTGAGACAACCCTGCTATATGACTCTGGGTATCAAGTTGAAGATTGGCGCCGGTAATACTGGTTGACTGTATTTTAGTTTCTGTCCTCGTAATTTCAGTAATTATCAGCCCAACACCCCCCTTCGCCCGTTCCACATAATGGTCTATCACTTCCCTGGTCACTTGACCATCTAAAGATGCGAAATTAGTAGCCATGGGAGACATAACTAACCTGTTCTTAATCTCTAATCTCCCAATCTTGCCTAGTTTGAATAAGACTCCAGTATCCATATACAAATCCCTCCAGTGCTTAGTATATGTCTTCCGAGAACTATTTTTTTAGTGAGTTTAAGTCTCCGCATATCACCTTCTGACTATCCAATATCCTCAAACAGTTGCGCTATCTCCTATTTAAGCAGCTCCTTACACTTCTCAATGAAAGGTGGTAAGGCTTGTCTATAATCGCCTACTAGCCCGAAATCAGAGACCTCAAAAATATGAGCCTCAGGGTCCTTATTTATGGCAACAATATACTTTGAACTCGAACATCCTGACATATGCTGTGGTGCCCCGGAAATACCAATAGCGACATACAGGCTGGGGCTTACTATATGGCCCGTCTGACCGATTTCTAGACTGATTGGCAGCCAGCCTTCATCACAGGGAACACGGCTCACCCCTAGAACACCTTTAAGCAACTTTGCCAGCTCATTTAACAGTTTGAAGCCCTCTATGCCTCCAATGCCTCCCCCACCAGCAACAACAACTTTGGCATCCTCAAGTTTTACTCCTTCAGTCTCTTCCTTTATTGTCTCTAGAAGCTTGCCTCTAATCATAGCGTTATCTACAGTGATACTGAGGTTTATAATTTCACCTTTTCTAGAAGCATCCGGCTCAGCTGGCATCACTGACCTGGATCTTAGAGTAACTATTTGCGGTTCGCTGAGCTCAGATGTCCAGATTGCCATGGCATTACCGCCGTAGACCGGTTTGGTTTGCAGCAGCTGTTTTGTATCAGAGTCTATAGCTAACTCAACACAGTCCATGGTCACGGTGGTCCCCAGCCTAGCGGCTAATCTAGGAGCAACATCACGTCCCATATCAGTTTGTCCCAGAAGAACAATGGCCGGCGCTACTTGCTGGCAGACCTGAGCAATTATAGCTACATAAAAGTCAGGATGTGACTCATCAAAAGATGGGTTGTCGATAGTATAGACCTTGTCAGCACCCAGCGTGATAAATTCCTTAGCTATCTCCTCAATATCTTTACCGATAAGCAGAATATTGAGAGGTTCACTAAGGTCGTCGCTCAGCCGTCTGCCTACGTTCAGTAATTCCTTGTTGATAGTAGCCACCTTCTTCTCTGCTACCTCGCTGCAGACCAATACTCCGTGCGTTGCCATCGGTATCATCTCCTCTTTAGTAGTTATATTACTCCAGCCTGTCTCAATCTTTCCGCCAGCTTCTCAGCCGCCTCGTTCACGGTTTCACCATTCACTATTTCGCACTTTCTGTCTCGCTTCGGGATGAAAAGCTTTTTCAACTTCCTCCGTACCGCGACTGCTCCAACACGAGAAGAGTCAACATCAATGTCCTGTGCCTTCCATAGAGTAAGTTGCTTCCGAGCTGCTGCTATTATTCCCCAGCCTGAAGGCAAACGTGGTTGCCCAACCTCGTTGCTCACGGTTACTACCGCCGGCGTAGGCACAGCAAATACTTGATAACCATCAAGAGTTACCCGCGTTACTTTCAGTTCTTCTCCAATATTATCTATCGCTTTAACCAGTGTTACTAAAGGTGACCCTAGATTCTCAGCGATTATTGACCCGACCAAGCCCTCGTCCCAGTCAGCAGCTTGTCGCCCGCACAATATTAGGTCGTAATCTTTAACCTTTTGTATTGCCCCGGTCAAGATATAGGCAGTTGAAAAGCTATCCGAACCTTCAAAGACCTCATCTGCCAGGACAACCCCTTCGTCAGCACCCATGGACAAAGCATGCTTCACTACGCTACCAGCAGCCTCGGTGCCCACAGTCAAAACTGTTATCTTATCACCATGTTTATCTTTGAGTCGTAATGCCAGTTCAACCGCCTGGACATCATAAGGATTTATTACTGGCGGTAGTCCTTCTGGTGGCAAGACTCGCTTGGACTCAGAATCAAGTCGGAACTTCGCTGGTGGGATTTCCGGGTCCAATATCTGCTTAACACAAACAATAATATTCAACTCTGTCCCTTTCTATCCATATTCATAGCATATGCCAAACCCGGGGCGAGGTAGAGTCCAGTCAATGGCCTCATGGTCGCAAGCAATCCGACAGCTACCACACTCCAAGCAGCCCTCATAAGAGAAGGTAATATGTCCCTCACTTAGCTTAAAGCAGCCCGCAGGGCAGACATAGAGGCAATAATGTTCATCACATGTCTGACAAATATCCTCCCGTATCCTGATGTGGGTGTCCCTGTCGATATCGTATTTGTTGACAGCCAGCTTGTCCTCTATACTGATAGAGTTCATATTGCCTCTTTCCCCTGCATGAGGTCACGGGCTATCTGCCACAGCGAAACTTTACCTTTCATTGTTTCCTTTAGAAGTTGCCAGGTCTTCTTTCGCGGTTGGCCATCGCTAGTAAATATTTTCTCCGCAAAATTACAGGCTAACTCAGGGTAAGTAGTATAGATTCGAGGATTTTCCAGAAAGTGGGGTGCTTTTTTGAAAGTTTTCAAGTCTTTCATAACATAGCTTTTCTCGAGTAACTCCTGATAGTAGGCAAGAGAATTGGCGGAGAAGTCTCCTTTTTGTTTAGCTCTGATCACTGTATCGGCAGCAGCTACACCCGAAGTGACGGCGAAATTAGCCCCCTCCAAAATCAAACCAGTACCAACAACAAAAGCAGCGGCATCACCTGCCGCCAGAAATCCATCAGTGTAAAGCCTTGGCATCATATTTATCCCTGAGACTGGTAACAGATGGGCTGAATACTCTACAAGCTTACCCCCGTCCAGCATTCTGGCTATAGCGGGATGACTCTTGAAACTTTCAAGTAAGTCATTAGCCTTCACCTGCTGTTGTGCCAGGGCGTTTAGCTGGACCACAACCCCTACTGACAGACTATCTTTGTTTGTGTAGATAAAACCGCCACCGGGCAAGCCCCTGGTGCAAGAACCAATAAACTCCCAAGCTATGCCCTCGTCGCCAATCAAGTTAAATCGTTGTTCCAGCAATTCACGCGGAAACTGGAGCACTTCCTTTACCCCTTGTTTTACGTCCTGCGGTTTTCGCTCTCCTCCAAGCCCAGCTTTCTGAGCCAAGATAGAGTTCACTCCATCACAGGCAATAACCACATCAGCTGGTAGTTTATCACCTCCACCTACTATCCCAACTATCTGTTTTCCATTCCAGAGGAGGTCATCGGCTTGAATCCCAGAAGCCACAATTCCCCCATTCTGCTCCACCTTGGTTGCAAACCATCGGTCAAATTTGGAGCGCATGGTGATAAAACCATTATAAGGGGGCCGGCTGAATTTCGGCGTGGTGAATTCGGCAGAAAAGCAGGCTTCCTCCCATAGCAAGGAGAACCTCTGGCGAGCAACATATCTCTCTATTGGCGCCTCTTTCCAGAAATCGGGGATTAAATTGCTCAAAACTGGCCCGAGGAATGCGCCACCCCACATATTCTTAGCCCCGGCGAATTTCCCACGTTCCACCACTAGCACTTCCATTCCATTTTGTGCCAATCGATAAGCACAAGCGCATCCTGCTGGGCCACCTCCCACTACTATGGCATCAAATTTCTGCTTCATGAGTCTATTTCACGTCCGATAAGTTCGAGCCTGCAGACCACAGGTGACTTTGAACTGTCAATAGACAAAAGCAACAACCGATTACTACCCACGCATAGCGTCTATTCCCAGAAGTTCCCGGCCTATGGTCAAAGCCATCATTTCCGGAGTGCCTCCCATCAGAGTAGTAGGGAGCGCATCCCGGTAATGATGCTCTACAGGATATTCGTCAATCAGCCCGTAAGCGCCGAACAACCTGACAGATTCTGATGTGGCGAACCTTACCAATTTCATTGCCTGATATTTAGCCTGAGCCCCAGCCAAAATGCGTTCTGGAGCGTTCTTATTCAAAAGATGAGCATACTTGTAGCCAAGCAATCTAACCGCTTCAATGTGCGATGACATTTCAGCGATTGCCCCCTGTATCAGCTGGAAACCGCCTAACGGCCTGCCAAATGCCTTGCGTTCTTTGACATACTTTATGACCGATTCCATACAACTCCGTGACATGCCAACACAACCCATAATTACCATGAGTCGAGCCAGTTGAATTCCATGAAACATGGCCCTTAGCCCGTGTCCAGTCTCTCCCACCTGATTTTCCAGAGGAACTTCACAATCGCTGAACCTGAGGGTAGCCCAGTTGGCTGCCCGCCAGGTTAGCATTGTCTTTATGTCGGCACTGCTGAAGCCCGGCGTTTCTCTCGGAACGGCAAAAACAGTGAGCCCTCGTGGCCCTTTACTCTTATCTGTTTGTGTTAGTACCAGGACTATATCAGCCACTCCACCATCACAAATGAAGACCTTCGTGCCATTTATCACCCACTTGTTACCGCTCTTTACTGCAGTGGTCTCGATATTCGTCGCGTCGCTGCCGGCGCCAGGTTCAACGGCGGCACCAGCCAGAAATAATTCACCCCTACACATCGGTGGTAACCATTTCTGCTTCTGCTCCTGAGTACCTGCCTTCTCGATAATAGATCCCGGCTGAACAGGACCACCTAAGAAATTGTGTGTCGTACTATAACTGGCCCAGCACACCTCCTCAAAAATCACAGCTGAGGTAATAAAATCAAGTCCCAAGCCACCATATTCCTGCGATATATGTGGTGCTATCAGCCCCACCTTTGCCGCCTTTCCGATA
>Ga0299912_10000343_pt1 | contig 41426 bp, 41 predicted proteins | sample RVTome_2_FD_207667 | JGI IMG/M metagenome (GOLD analysis project Ga0299912, IMG submission 207667) | Soil microbial communities from uranium-contaminated site in the Upper Colorado River Basin, Wyoming, United States - RVT95D214 (version 2) ... | reverse complement strand
GCTTTGGCCACTGATGCCACCCGCTGCATCTCGTCGGCTTCCACGCTCAGGCAGGAGAAGCCGATCAGGTCCGGGTCAAAGCGCTGGATGCGCGCCCGCATCTGGTCCAGGTTGAGATCCTCCAGGGCCTGCTCCACCAGCTCGATTTCAAACTCGCCGGGAAAGTCGCGGCGCAGAATCGAAACCAGGTAAAGGAGCCCGAGGGGCTGGCAAAAGTCCCTCCGGGTAAAACGCACGCCCGGTCGAATCAACATGATCCGTTGGATCTTCATCTGAATTATTTTATCATGAACCGGCTGCCACGCCACTGCCTTTGCTCGGGGTCCGGCTGGGGAGACCAGCCGGACCAGGCAGGAGCCAACCTTCTCAGAGCAGGTTCCGCTTGACCAGTTCCTCCGCGATCTGGACCGCGTTGGTGGCGGCGCCTTTGCGGATGTTGTCCGAGACACAGAAGAGGTCGAGGGCGTTCTTGGCCGAGAGGTCTTCCCGGATCCGGCCGACGAAGACCTCGTCCCGGCCGTCGGCCATTTGCGGGTAGGGCCAGCGGCTGCGCCGGGGGTCCAGGAACTTGAGCTTTTTCTGGTCCAGGTCGGGCTGGTCCACCAGGACCACCCCGGGCGCCTTGGCCAGGAGCCGGCGCGCCTGGGCCACGGAGAGCTTCTTCGCGGTCTGGACGTTGATGGCCTCGGAGTGGCCGTTCAGAACCGGCACCCGCACGCAGGTGGCGCTGACCTGGAGGCGCGGATCGCCCAGGATCTTGCGGGTCTCCTTGACCATCTTGATCTCTTCCTCGTAATAGCCCGGAAATTCATGCTTGAGCCCGGCAATCTGGGGCATGAGGTTAAAGGCGATCGGCGCCACATACTGCTCCCAGACGGGCTTCTTGCCCGCGGCCCAGTCGCGGACCTGCTGCTCGAGCTCGACCCGGGCCTTGCTGCCGGTCCCGGACACGGCCTGGTAAGTGGAGACCACGATCCGCTTGATCCGCGCCGCCCGGTGGATGGGCGCCAGGGCCACCACCATCTGGGTGGTGGAGCAGTTGGGGTTGGCGATGAAGCCCTGGTGCCGCTTCAGCGCTTCCGCGTTCACCTCCGGCACCACCAGGGGCACCCGCGGGTCCATGCGGAAGTCCTTGCCGTTGTCAATCACCACCACCCCGCGACTGACCGCCTCCCAGCCGTAGAGCTTGGAGGCGCCGGAGGCGCCCTCGGTGCCGGCGAAAAAGGCCAGGTCAAAGCCGTCAAACTCCTGGGCGTCCGCCACCTTGACCTGGTACTTGCGGCCGGCGATTTCTTCTATGCGCTCGCGGGTGGCGAGGATCTTGATCTCCTTGGCCGGGAACTTCCGCTCCCGGAGCACCCGCACCATCATGCTCCCGACCATGCCGACCCCGACCACGATCACCCTATAGTCTTTTTTCCGCTGGGCCATCCCTTGCTCCTTTCTAGTAAAAAAAACCACCTTCCAGTTCTTGGTGGGAAGGTGGCCTTTTTGCTTGATCCGGTTCTATGCGCAGTCGCGCCCCTTTCCCGTATGGGTCCTGGTCTTTCGCGGCGTTCGTCCGAGCTGGAAAGGGAGCTTCATGATTTCCATTTTATTCCGATCCGAGAATTTGTCAAGCTGAGAACGGTTAAATCTGCTGGTAGAGGTCGGTATAGGTAACCAATTTTTCTTTGAGGGCGTCCAAATAGTTCTTCAACGCCTCCTCCTTTTTTTCGGCCAGCAGTCTCTGGGTGAAGGGCTCGGGGTCCTCCTCAAAAGCCTTCAAGTCCGCGGGTTCGCGGCCTTGGAAGTGCACCAGCACGATCTTGCGGTCCACCTCGTAGACATCGGTCGGCCAGGGGTTGGCTTCCGAGAGCTGGAAGGCCTGGGCCTTCAAGTCTTCGGAATAACCCAGGTCCGGGATGGTGGCCGCGGAGCGGGGAAACCAGGGGGTGCTTTTCCAGGCCACCTTGGCTTGCTTGGCGATCTTCTTTTCGGATTGGCCCGCCTTCAGCCGTTCCAGATATTTCCGGGCCATCTCCTGGGTGCGTTTGACTTTAATCTCCGGAGTAATCATCCGGATGATCCGGTCCCGCGATTCGGCCAAGCTGGCTTGGTGCGCGGGCTGGACCTCATCCACCCGGATCACGTAGAGGTCATCCAGGCCGGAGATGACGTCACTGGTCTGGCCCGGCTTGAGGAAAAATGCCTGCTCGGTCACCTGCATGGAGTCCGGGATCCCGGGCACATCATGCTCGCCCTTCTCAAAAAATTCGGTTTTAAAAACCTTTTCGCCCTGGGCCGCCGCCGCCTCTTCCAGGGTCTTTCCCTCCTGGACCTCTTGGGCCACTTCCTCGGCTTCCTGCTCGGCCAAGGCGTGGGCTTTGTTGCGAATGACTTCCTCCTTGATCGCTTTCTTGACTTTTTCAAACGACTCATATTCCACGGGTTTTAAATCGGTCACTTTGAGGATATGGTAGCCGAAAGAAGTCTCGATCACTTCGGAAACCGCTCCCTTGGGCAAGCTGAAGGCCACGTCTTCAAATTCCTTGATCAGCTGGCCGCGGGGGAAAAACCCGAGATCCCCGCCCCCCTCTCGGCTGCCCGCGTCCTCCGAGTATTGGCGGGCCAACCCGGCAAAGTCCGCGCCCGGCTTGAGCGCGTCCTCACGGATGCCCTCCATTTTCTTCCGGACCTCGGCCCGCTCGCTCTCGGAGGCATCCGGCTTGACCATCAGCAGGATGTGGCTGGCCCGAACCTCCTCCTGCGAACCCGGGACCTGGTAACGATCCTTGCTCTTCTCGTAATACTCCTTGAGCTCCGCGGTGGTCGCGCTCATTTTTTTCTCATCATCCCGGATCCGCCAGCGCACCACCCCGATCCGCCGCGTTTCCGAGAGGTCAAACACCTCGGGGTGGGAATCGTAATACTCCTGGATCTCTTCCTCGCTGGGAACCGCTTTCTGGGCATACTCCTCCGGATCCCAGGAGAGATAACCGAGCTGGATCTTCTCGTTTTCAAAGATGTAACGCTCGCGGGCCTCGCCCTTGGCCAGCGTCACCCCCTGGCCCACCAGGTAGATCAGCTTGTTGATGGCAATACTTTTGCGGATTTCATTTTCAAACGATTCCTCAGGGTAGCCCATCCGGTTCAAGGTCAAGGCATACCGCCGGCGGTCAAATTTTCCGGTGCTGTCGAGAAAATCCGGGACCCGCGCGATTTGCTCCTGAATTTCCTTGACGCTGACCTGGATCCCCAGCTCCTGGGCCTTTTGATCCAAGAGCATCTGCTCCACCAACTGGTCCATGATCTTGGACTTCAAGTCCAGGCTCTCGAACAGCGACTCCGAAATATCACCCTGGTATTGCTCGCGCAACTGGGTCAGGGTCCGGGAACGAAGGTTGTAGAATTGGGCCCGGGTGATCGGCTCGCCGTTCACCAAGGCCAGTGTCTCGCCGCCGGCGAACTGGCCCTGGCTGCCGCTCTTTCCCCGCATGCGATAGCTGAGGATCCCGAAGCCTCCGAAAAAGGTGACCGCCAGGAAATAGAAAAGGACTTTGGTCCACCACGATCGGGTGTGTCTGCGAATTCGGCTCAACATGGGTTCAATTCCTTCGTGAAAAAATTAAGTCTATCATAATGGCAGGACGCAAAAAAATCAAGAATCATTTTCGCCAAGGCCTGGTGCCATCATGTCGCCCCAGAGGAACAGGAGACAATTCTTCCGGGCATGGGGGCAATGGAGCCGGGCCAGAAATCAATTCCATCCCCGAACCCGAGCCTGAGTCCCGGATTTTCATTGCCCAGGCTTTGCCCCCGGAAGTCCAGAATCTCTATTGATTTTAGTTGCTTCCTTATTCAATTTTTGTTAAGATACAAAAGTTGGGAGAGGTCACGGGGATCCCTGGGGGAGAGGTATGGTCTTTGGTCCCATTTTCCGAATGTTTTCGAACGACTTGGCGATTGACCTGGGCACGGCCAACACCTTGGTCTTTGTCCGGGGCAAGGGGATTGTGATCAACGAGCCTTCAGTGGTGGCGGTGCACAAGAACCCGCGCAGCGGCCGGGACGAGGTTCTGGCGGTGGGGGAAGAAGCCAAGCAGATGCTGGGTCGGACGCCGGGCAGCATCCGGGCGATCCGGCCGATGAAGGACGGCGTGATCGCCGATTTCGAGATCACCCAGGAGATGCTCCGTTACTTCATTTTCAAGGCCCACAACCGCAAGACCCTGGTCAAGCCGAAAATTGTCATCTGCGTTCCCTTTGGGATTACCGAGGTGGAGAAACGGGCGGTGCGGGAGTCGGCCGTGAGCGCAGGGGCCCGCGACGTGCACCTGGTGGAAGAACCCATGGCCGCGGCGATCGGAGCCGGTCTCCCCATTACCGAGCCTTCGGGCAACATGATTGTGGACATCGGCGGCGGCACCACCGAGGTGGCGGTGATTAGCCTGGCCGGGATCGTTTTCAGCCAGTCGGTGCGCATTGCCGGGGACAAAATGGATGAAGCGATTGTCCAATATACCAAGCGCAAGTATAACCTGTTGATCGGGGAGCGCAGTGCCGAGCAGATCAAGATTGCGATTGGCACCGCCCATCCCAGCGGCGAGGTCAAGCGCATGGAGGTGAAGGGGCGGGACCTGGTGGCTGGAATCCCCAAGACCCTGGAGATGACCTCCGAGGAAATCCTGGAAGCCATGAATGAACCAATCAACGCGATCGTGGAGGCGATCCGGATCGCGCTCGAGCGCACGCCCCCGGAGCTGGCCTCGGATATCGTGGACAAAGGCATTGTCCTGGCCGGAGGCGGCGCGCTCTTGCGCAACATGGACGTCCTGATCCGGGAAGAAACGGGTTTGCCGGTGATGCTGGCCGATGACCCGCTCTCCTGCGTGGCGCTCGGCGCCGGCAAAGTCCTGGAGGACCCGGACCTGCTCCGTGAGATCGAAATCAGTTAAGCCGCGGGAGACATGTCCGACTTTATCCGCACCCGACAGAACCTGATTGTCCCTTGGGGACTCCTCCTGCTCAGCCTGTTCATCCTCTCGCGCCAATCCTATCGGGAAACCCAGTCCCGGCCCAGCCTGTTCGCCCGGGCCCTGGTCACCACGGTCAGCGTGCCGCAGCGCGCGATCAGTTATTCGCTCCAGGGCCTGCGCGGTGTCTGGCGCAACTACTTTTACCTGGTGGGTCTCCGGCAGCAGAACCTGGAGCTGCAAAAGGAGGTGGCCCTGCTCCAGGAAGAGAGAGTCTGGGCCGAAGAATACCGCCTGGAGAACGAGCGGCTCCGCCAATTGGTGGGGTTCAAGGAACAGGTCCCCTTTCGCCTGGTGCCGGCCCGGATCATCGGGGAGGACCTGTTGGCGGAAAGCAAGACCATCACCGTCAACAAGGGCAGCCTGGACGGAATCAAGCCGGGCACGGTGGCCGTGGCGGTGGCAGGGGTCGTGGGCCAGATCCTGGACGAGCCCGGCTCGTTGATCGGACTGAACGCGTCCCAGGTCCTGTTGATCATCGACCGTAACAGCCGGGTGGATGCCCTGGTCCAGCGCAGCCGCGCCCGGGGAGTGATCCGCGGCACCGGGGCGCTGGACCGGCTGGAATTGCAATACGTGGAGCGGACCGCGGACGTGGTCGCGGGAGACATGGTCATCTGTTCCGGGCTGGGCGGCATTTTTCCCAAGGGACTGATGATCGGCACGGTCGCCAGCGTGGCCAGCGACCCCAACGAGTTGAGCCTGCACCTCGAGGTCGCTCCCAGCGTGAATTTTTCCCACCTGGAAGAAGTCCTGATCGTTTTCCCCGAGAGCGCCCCATGATCCGACCCTATGCCTATATCCTGCTCGCCAGCCTGGTGGCCGTCGTCCTGCAAACCACCTTGAACGACCACCTTTTCCAGGGCCGGCTCAACACCGACCTGATCTTGGTCATGGTGGTGCTGCTGGGGCTGTTCCGCGACCCGGTCCATGGCGCCCTGATGGCCTTCCTGCTGGGCGGCATCCAGGATTACTTCAGCGGGCAAGCCCTGGACGGGCTGTTTCTCTTTTCTCTGACCCTGATCTTCATTCTCGCCAACCTCTTCCGCCGGCGCTTCTCCGCCCTCTCGCCCGGCGCGCAGTTCGTCTTTGTGCTCGGGTTCGGAGTGGCGGACAAGGTCCTCCTTTACCTGCTCCTGCTTTTGTTTGCCGCGCCGGGCGTGGCATCCGCCGCGGGTTGGCCGTTCTGGATCCTGGAAGTATTCATCAATGCGGCCCTCGCTCCCTTGCTTTACCAATTGATGTCCCGGGTCCCCAACCTCCTCCCGGCCGGGGCCACCCGTCCCTAGCCATGGCCGTCTATCTCAGCGAACGCGAGAGCCAGGCCCTGGAGCGCAAGTTCAATTGGGTCCTGGTGATCGCCCTGGCCTCCCTCAGCCTGCTCCTGCTCCGCTTCTGGCAGTTGCAAATCCTGGAGGGCCGGAAATGGAAAAAAATCGCGGAAGACAACCAGATCCGCTATTTTCCGGTGCTGGCCGAGCGGGGACTGCTCCGCGACCGGGAAGGCCGGATCCTGGTTCAGAACCGCCATTCTTTCAACATCTCCGTGATCCCGGCCGACTTGAACGAAGAGACGATTCTCCAACTGGCCGCCTTTCTCGATACCACCCCCGAGGAACTTCATCAGACCCTGGCCCAAAAACCGCGCTGGTCTCCCTTTGTGCCGGTGCTGGTCCGCCAAGATATCACCCGCGACCAACTGGCCCGGGTGGAGGAACACATGCGGTTTCTTTCCGGCGTGCACATCGAGGTGAACCCCTTGCGCGACTATCCCCAGGGCACCATCGCCGCCCACGTGGTGGGGTATTTGAGCGAGATTGACGACCAGGAGCTCGGCCAACCGGATTTCTCGGGCTACCAGATGGGCGACATGCTCGGCCGCGAGGGCCTGGAGCGGCAGAAGGAAAAACTGCTGCGCGGCCGGGATGGGCTGGATTGCAAGACCGTCAACGCCCAAGGCAAAAAAGAAAACGACGATTGCGGGCAGTTCGATATCGCGGACCGCCCGCCGGTGCGGGGGCAGACCGTGGAGCTGACCCTGGACGCGAACCTGCAGCGCCTGGCCGCCGACTTTTTCCAGGGCAAAGACGGAGCCGCGGTGGTGCTCCAGATCCATACCGGCGAGGTGCTGGCGCTCTACAGCGCACCCGCCTATGACCTGCAAGCCTTTGTCGGCAAAACCCCGCACGAGGTTTGGTCCGCGCTCAAGTCCGATCCCCGGAAGTCCCTGCTCAATCGCGCCATTGCCGGGCAATACCCGCCCGGTTCGGTCTTCAAGCTCATCCTGGCCGCGGCCGGCCTGGAAGAGGGCGTGATCACTCCTTCCACCCGGTTGGCTTGCTCGGGCAATTATCCTTTCGGCAACCATGTTTTTCACTGCTGGAAAAAACACGGTCACGGCCGGCTCACCGTGGAACAAGCGATCGTCCAATCCTGCGATATCTTTTTCTACCAGGTGGGCCAGCGCCTGGGCATTGACCGCATCGCCAAGTATGCCAACCGCTTCGGATTGGGCTTGCCCACCGAGATCGAGCTGTTCGGAGAAAAAACCGGCCTGATCCCCACTACCCAATGGAAGAAAAAGGCTTTGGGGGTGGAGTGGTTCCCGGGCGAAACCTTGTCCTGCGCGATCGGCCAGGGCTACGTGCTGGTCACGCCCCTGCAGGCCGCCCTGATCCCCGCCTTCCTGGGCAACGGCGGCAACGTCTTCCGTCCCCAACTCGGCCGCCGGGTGCTCAACGTGGACGGCAAGGTGGTGAAAGAATTCGAGCCCGAACGGCTATCCTCCACCCCCCTCTCCCCGGCCACCCGCGAACTTATGCTCAAAGCCATCACCGGCGCGGTCAACGATTCGCGCGGCACCGCCTATTGGTCCGCCCGTAGCGATAAGGTGCGGATCGCCGGCAAGACCGGGACCGCGCAGGTTACCCGCCTCGACCGTTTCCAGGACCTCCCTAGTGACCAGGTCCCGCCGGAGTTCCGCGACCATGCCTGGTTCGTGGCCCTGGCGCCGGCCGATGCCCCGGAGATCGCGGTGGCGGTCCTGGTCGAGCACGGCGGCCATGGGTCCTCGGCCGCGGCGCCGCTGGCTAAAATATTGATTGAAAGTTACTTCGCCCATCGCGAAAAAACCGCCGGAGCCGCTCCGGCTGGAAAAAGCTGAGCTGGGACGGAATCCCCCCTTTTTTCCGTCCCGGCCAGGAACCGGCAGACTTTCAACTTTTACTTTGACTTTCCCGCCGGATGATGTATAGTAATTTGAAACATACAGGTTTATGAATCGCTCTTTGGGTCGAACCCCCAGCCCGCCTTTTCATCCGTCCCAAGAACCCTTCCTGAATCTGTAGGAAAAAAGAGTTTTTTGAACTAAAAATTGACTGACCTGCTCGAGCTAGGTTTTCGGTCCTAAGGCAAGTATCGGAGCAGGGGAGAAGTATCTATGAGCCATGCAGACAACATCCGGGTGGACGGCACTGTGACCAAAGTCCACTCGGGTGGAATTTTTCAGATCGAGTGTGAAGGCGATGTCAAGATCTTGGCCCGCCTCAGCGGCCGGATGCGGCGGTTTCGCATTCGGGTTTTGCTGGGCGACAAGGTCACGGTGGCGGTCTCGCCCTACGAGCCGGCGCGAGGGCTGATCGTGCGCCGCCTCGGCTAGAAGCCCGGGACCGAAGTCCGGGTCTGCTGGCCGGCGCGTTGATGAGGGGAAGGAAAGAGCTTGACGGAATCCGGCGTTCCGTCGCCAACGAAAAAAAGGGAGAAAGGATAGCGAAATGAACATTTACGTAGGGAACCTGTCTCGGGACGTCACGGACGATGAGCTGCGGGGAGCTTTCGAAGGCTTTGGGGAAATCACTTCCGCCACGGTCATCAAGGATAAATTCAGCGGCCAGTCCCGGGGCTTTGGGTTCGTGGAGATGCCCGCCAAGGCCGAAGCCGAGGCAGCCATCCAGGGCATGAACGGCAAGGATCTCAAGGGTCGAACCCTGAGTGTCAATGTGGCTCGTCCCCGCACCGAAGGCGGACCCCGTCGCGGTGGCGGCGGCGGCGGCTTTGGCGGTGGTGACCGCGGCGGTGGTGGCGGCGGCCGGCGTTACTAAATCTGCCGGCCGCTTGTCGCCTTAAATCTTTTCCGGGCATTTTATCCGCCCTCCCCGATCAGGAAGGCGGCAAAGGGAGGGAGACCGCCTTGCCGCAAGGCTGCCGCCTCTTCGTTGAAGAGGCGGAGGTCCGTTCCACGCTCGGATCTTCGCCGCTTCCAAACAGACCCCCTGCCCTTCATCGCTCTCGGCAAGGGATGAATGCGAATGGGGTTTTCTAGAGAGGGCGCCGTGCCGCTCACGAATCCAATCGTGAACTACGCTCTCGACTCGCAGGGCGGGAGGGGGTAGTCATGGAGAGCAAGGGGAACGAGGGCCCCGTATTGGCCGCCATCACCACGGCGATTGAGTCCTACCTCAGCCTGGAGCAAGAAGCGCATCCGCCCGCCGTCCTGCCGGCGCCGCCGGTCAGTCTCTGGTCTCAGTTCGGCCGGCAGGAATTGATGAACCAAAGGATCTGGTGTCAATTGCGGATGCTCCGGCATTGAAACCTTTTTGCCTTGAGTGGTTTTTAAAGCAGTATTCGGTTTGGTCAGCGGCGTCCAACAGAATTGAGAACGCATCCGGGCGGGAACGCCTCTAACCCAAGGAGTAACGGAAATGACCAAAGCGAAAAAAACCGTGAAACCCGGCCCGCCGAAAAAGAGAATTCCCGTCAAGATTATGGATACCACGCTGCGGGACGGCCACCAGTCGCTCTGGGCGACCCGCATGCGCACCGAGGACATGCTCCCCGTCCTCCAAGAGATGGATGAGGTGGGCTTTCACGCCCTGGAAGTCTGGGGCGGCGCCACCTTCGATGTCACCCACCGTTACCTGAACGAGGACCCCTGGCAACGCCTGGCCGCTCTGAAAAAAGGCTTGAAGAAAACCCCGCTGCAAATGCTGCTCCGGGGCCAGAACCTGGTCGGCTACCGCAACTATGCCGACGACGTGGTCCGCGCCTTTGTCCTCAAAGCCGCAGAGACCGGCATTGATATCTTCCGGGTCTTCGATGCGCTCAACGACGAGCGCAATTTTGAGACTTCCTTTGCCGCGATCCGGGAAGCCGGCAAGCAGATCCAGGGAGCCATCTGCTATTCCCTGACCGAGCGCCGGATGGGCGGGCCGGTCTATCACCTCGACTATTACCTGAACAAGGCCAAAGTCATCGAGGAGATGGGTGCGGACAGCCTGTGCATCAAGGACATGGCCGGTCTGCTCGCCCCCTTGGATGCCTACGAGCTGATCCAAGCCCTGAAAGCGACGGTCCACATCCCGATCCAACTCCACACTCACTACACCAGCGGCATGGGTTCCATGACCTATCTGAAAGCCATCGAAGCCGGGGTGGACGTTGTGGATACCGCGCTGGCGTCCTTCGCGCTCCGCTCCTCCCAACCCGCCATCGAACCCATCCTGGTCGCCCTCGAAGGCAGCGAACACGACCCGGGCCTGGACCTCGGCCATCTCTTCAAGCTCGGCAATTATCTCGAATCTATTTCTCCCAAATACCGTGATTTTATGAACCCCACCCAGATGTCGGTTATTGATATTAACGTGCTCCTCCACCAGGTGCCGGGCGGCATGCTCTCCAACCTGGTCTCCCAGCTCAAAGAGGCCGGCGCCCTCGACCGCATCCAGGAGGTTTACGCGGAACTGCCCCGCACCCGCAAGGATCTGGGCTACCCGCCCCTGGTCACGCCCACCAGCCAGATCGTGGGCATCCAGGCCGTGCAGAACGTGCTCTTCGGCCGCTACCAGATGATCTCGGCCCAGGTCAAAGACTATGCCTACGGCCTCTACGGCCGGCCGCCGGTGCCCATGGACCAGGAAGTGCAAAAACTTTGTCTCAAAGGCTACGAGCGCGGTGAGAAACCTTTCACCGGCCGGCCCGGGGATATCCTGGAGCCGGAGCTAGAGAAAGCCAAAGCCGCGGTGAAAGACATCACCGCCGATCTGGGCGACGTGCTCATTTACGCGCTTTACCCCACCACCGGCATGAAATTCCTGCGCTGGAAATACGGACTGGAAGCGCCGCCGGCCTCGGTCAAGCCCAAGACCTTGGAAGAGGTGAAGCGCGAAGACGAGATGCTGAAACTCCTCAAAGACGGCAAGCTGGTGCCCAAGGAGGAAAAACCCGCGCCGCCGAAAGGGCCGGGCCTGCGGGCTTTCCATGTATTTGTGGATAACACCTATTACAACGTGGAAGTGGAAGAAGTCGGCGGCAAGCCCCGGATCGCTGCCATCTCCCCCAACCCTAGTCGCGTCCAGCATTCGCCTCCTCCACCCGCCGCCGCGCCGACCGCACCGGCATCCGCGGCGCCTCCACCCGCCACCGCGGCGAGTCTATCCGGTAACGAAACCCCCCTGTTCGCGCCGATGGCGGGACTGATCATCGAGTATAAGGTCAAAGTGGGGGACCAGGTGAAGAAAGGCGACGTGGTCCTGGTCCAGGAATCCATGAAAATGCAGAACAACCTGGAAGCTCCGGCCGACGGCACCGTCGCTAAAATTCCCTTTGCCAAGGGCGCTTCGGTCTGCAAAGGCGAGGTGCTGCTGGTGATCGCGGCTTAAACTTAACATGGGGTCAGACCCCGAATGTTAACAAGAGGTCCGGCTCCTGCCCAGGTAAATTCCATGTCCGTGCTTACCCCCTCGAGCAAGACCGCCCCTTCCATGCTGGCCGGAATTGTCGGCATCCTCTTGACCGTGGCCCTGGCCCTGGCCTATTGGTTCGGACTTTTCGACTCCCTTGAACTTCGAAGCTACGACCTCCGCTTTCGAGGGCGCGGCCCCCTGCCCGCGCGGCCCGAACTTTTGCTCATCACCATTGATGAGACCACGGCCCAAACCCTGGGCGGAAAAATCAGCGCCATCTCCCGGGCCGACCACGCCCAGGTGATCGAGAACCTCACCCGCCGCGGGGCCAAGCTGATCGTTTACGACCTCGACTTCTCCCGGCTTTCCCCTCCGGGTGAGGAGGACAGCGACTACCTTTTGCAGCAAGCCCTGGTCCGCTCCGGCCGGGTGATCTTGCCCCGTTTCATCTCCCAGGGCGATTGGGTGCGGCCGGAGGAGATGTTCCGCCAGGCCCCGGTCATGGTGAATGACGCCGTGGCCCGGTGGACCGAGCATGGTATTCCGGACGAGGAAGGCAACATGGTCATTTTCTGGAGCCCCTCGGGCACCGAAGCGGAGAGTTGGTGGGTGTTTGCCTCCCCGCAGCCTTTCTCCGACCCTGAGGCGGAAGGGGTGGTCCCCCTGGCCGCGGTGCCTGCCGGCAGGCACTTTCTACAAGTGTCCAACTTGGAGCCGAGAGTGAAGTATTATTTCCTGGTCGTGGGCCGCCGGAAGGTCAACCCCCTTGTCGGCGAGGCCTCGACCCAGGAGCTGCCCGATGCCGACGGCCGCATCCGCCGCCTGCCCCTCCTGGTCCAGGTTCCCCTGGACCAGGAAAAAGTGCCGACCCTGGCCCTGGCCGCGGCGCTGGCCCTGCTCTGGCCTGACCAACCGCCCCAGGAATGCTCCTTCGGCCCGGACCAGTTCTGTCTAAAGGGCCAGGGCCGCGAGCTTCGCATTCCCCTCCAGCAGGGAAATTTTTTAATCAACTTCATCGGGCCGGCGGGCACGTTCCCGCGCTTGAGCTTCAGCCAGGTCTTGAGCCAAGAAGTGGAGCCGGGCGCCAAGCCGGACCTGGAAGGAAAAATTGTCCTGGTCGGCTTCACCCATCCTGCCTCCCAGGATAATTATCTCACCCCCTTCAGCCGGACCGATTCCGGCGAGGCCGAGAGCGCTCTGGACTCGACTCGGCCGGGTGACACCTCGGGCCTGGAGATCCACGCCCACGCGCTCCAGACCCTGCTCGACCAGGCTTTTCTCCACACCCAGATCCCGCGCCGGGTCGCAGGGCTGATCCTGGTCCTGGGCACCCTCCTGACCGTCCTCTTCGTTGTTCTCCGCCCTTCCTCCCGCGGGGGCGTGCTCGTGCTGCTCGGCTCCCTGGCCGGGCTTGCCCTGTTCGCCTATTATCTCTTTGCGTATAACCATTATTGGCTGGTGGTCACCCCGCTCCTGCTCACCGCGGGGCTGACTTTCCTCGGGATCCTGGCCATCCAGGCGCTCGGCGAATACCGGCAAAAAGAAACGCTCAAGGCCGCCCTCAGCCCCTACCTGGCGCCAACCGTGATGGACAAGCTCGCTCACAAACCCGATCCAATCTCCCTGGACGGTGAGATCCGCCAACTCTCCGTCCTCTGCTCAGACCTCCAAGGTCTCTCCCTGCTTCCCGAAAAGCTCGCCCCGCAGCAGTTGATCCTTCAGCTTAACGAGTATCTCTCCGCCATGGGCGAGGTGATCTTCGAGTTCGAAGGCGCCATTGCAAAGTTGGAAGGTGACGCGATCAAGGCTTTCTTCGGCGCGCCGCTCGATCAACCCGATCATGCCCGCCGCGCCTGCCTGGCCGCGCTGGCCATGCAAAAGAGAAACGCGGAACTCCGGGCCCAATGGGAAGCCGAAGGCAAGCCCGCCCTGGCCTCCCGCATCGGCCTGAATACCGGCCCCCTGCTGGTGGGGAACATCGGTCCGGCCCAGCGCCTGCACTGGACCGTCCTGGGCGCTAACGCTGACCTCGCCTCCCGCCTGCTGGAAGCCGGCCGGCGATGGGGCGTCTCACTCCTGCTCACCGAGTTCACCTATCAGCCGGCGGAAGACGCGATCGAGGTCCGCGAGCTGGGCCGGATCACGGCCGCCGGCCGGGACCGGCCGGTCCGGGTTTACGAGCTCCTGGCCCGGAAAGGCGAACTGGACGAGAAGACCCGCGAGGTCCTGGCCGCCTTCGCCCAAGGATTGGCGCTTTACCGCGAACGGAAATGGGATCAGGCCATGGCCCAATTTCAAGCGGCGATCCGGCTCCGGGGCGAGGACTTGCCTTCGCAAGTTTATCTAAAGCGCTGCCGACAATTCCTGGCCAACCCTCCGGTCGCCGATGAGCCGGACGAGTTTCCGCTCGATCAATATTGAAAGCATCATCGAGCCGTGCATTGAATCATCGAACAAAAGCTGTTATGTTGAAAAACCAATGCAGGTGAAAATGCCCTGGGGCCGCGACGGTGAATTGGTGCTCGATCTCCCTTCCCACTGGCAAGTCCTGGCCCAGGCCCGCCCCGCGGGAATGCCCGCGCTCGCCGACCTGACCCGCGCGATTCATCAAGCCCTGGATCAACCCCAAGGCCTTCCTGCGCTCGAGTCCCTGGTTCCCGCTGCCGGCGCCGTCGCCCTGGTGGTGGACGACATCTCCCGGCCGACCCCGGCTCATCTCCTGGTGCCGCCGCTGGTCCAGCGCTTGCTGGCCGCGGGGGTTGATCCCGAGCGCATCCGCCTGGTCTTTGCCCTGGGCACTCACCGGGCCATGACCAAATCTGAAATGCGAAGCCGCGTCACCCCGCAAGTCTTTGACCGGATCCAGTGCCAGAACCACGACTGCCGCGATGCGACCGGCCTGGTCCGCCTGGGCAAGACCCGCTTCGGCACCGAGGTCGGGTTCAACCGCGTGGTGGCCGAGGCTAAGCTCCGCATCCTGATCGGCACCATCGAGCCGCACCCGCAGGCCGGGTTCGGCGGCGGGCTGAAGAACCTCCTGCCCGGCGTGGCCGGCGCCGGGACCATCGGCCGCAATCACCTGCTCATGCCCTCCCCTGCCCAATACCACATGATCGGCACCGACCCGGATGCCAACCCCATGCGCCAGGACATAGAAGAAGCGGCGCAGATGCTTCCCGGTCAAACTTTCATCCTCAACAGCGTGCTTAATCCGCAGGGCGAGGCGGCCCGGGTGGTGGCCGGCGACCCGATCGCGGCCCACCGGCAAGGCCTTGCCGCGGCGCGCCAAATCTATTGCGTGCCCATTCCCCGGCCGGCCGACGTGATCCTCTCCAATTCCCATCCCATGGACCTGGACCTTCGCCAGGGCGTGAAAGCCGTGGCCAACATGCCCGCGGCCGTGAATAAAGGAGGCGTCATCCTCGGCTTCTTCCGCTGCGAGCTGGGCCTGGATAAAATGAAACTCCCCGCAACTTTCCCGCCGATGGGTTTGCTCCGGCTGCTCTTGCGGGGCCTGGGCTCGCGCGGGATCTACTGGCTGGCCAACCATCTGCCGGCCTCGGTGCCGGTGGAGGAACGCTTCATTATCAATTACAGTTTGCAGATGCTCAAGGATTATCACCTCCTGATCTATTCTCCCAACCTGGTCCGTGACACCCAGGGCAAATACCGGCAGATGCTCTACGATGACCTCCCTGCCCTGCTCGCCCGGGCCGACCAACTCCTGGGCCGGCGCCGGGCCGAGGTCCTCGTGTTCCCCCAAGGCGCGGTCACCGTCCCCGCCTTAAACTGAGGCAAGGACTTTCCCCCATGGACTTTCCCAAGCTCCGCGAGGTCGCCGCCATCCCCACCGAACACCAGGGTCGGAAAATGCTGCTGTTGCAAGACCCGGAGCAGATCAGCGAAGCGGTGGTGATGATCCCGCTCGAGCTGTTGCCCCTGATCCGCTTTTTCGACGGCCAGCATTCGTTCCGCGACATCCAGGCCGAGATCATGCGCTCGACCGGCGAGCTGATAGACAGCGAGCTGATCAGCAAGGTGGCCGAAGAACTGGACCAGCACCTGCTCCTGGACTCCGAGCTTTTCCAGCAACACCTCCGCGAAATCTATGAACGCTGGAACGCTTCTCCGGTCCGGCCCGCGTTTCACGCCGGCACGGCCTATCCGGCTGATCCGGAAGAACTGCGCCGCATCCTGGACGGCTATTACACGCATCCCGACGGCCCGGGCCCGATTGACCCGGCCCGCGCCGGCTCCGGGCTCAAGGGCATACTGGCCCCGCACATTGACGTCAAAAGCAACGGCCCTTGCTACGCCCATGCCTACAAGGCCCTGGCCGAAGGCACCGACGCCGACCTCTTCCTCATCTTCGGCACCGGCCACGCCGTGGCCCAGTCGCCGCTCGTCCTCACTGAAAAAGATTACGAGACCCCGCTCGGAATCGCCAAGACCGACCGCGACCTGGTCCAGCAGGTGTGGCGGAGCGTGCGCAACCGCTCGCTCGGTGACGACCTCCCCCACCGCAAGGAACACTCCATCGAGTTCCAGGTCATCTTCCTGCAACACGCGCTCGCCGGCCACCGCGATTTCCGGATCGTGCCCATCCTGACCGGCTCCTTCAGTCTCTTTGCCCAGACCAACGAAAGCCCGGCTGATGATCCCGGGTTCCGCGACTGGATCGAGGCCTTGCGCTCCGCACTCGCCGGCCGCAAGGCCGCGTTCATCGTGGGAGGCGACCTGGCCCACCTTGGGCCCCGCTACGGCGACCAGGAGCAATACACGCAGATCCGGGAGCCGGAAATCCGGCAGGATGACGAAGAGATGCTTCAGCCCCTTCAGTCAGGCGATGGGGAAAGCTTCTTTCAGAAGATCGCGCTCATTCAGGACCGCCGGCGGATCTGCGGCCTGCCCGCGATCTACGCGGCCCTGGCCCTGTTCCAGCCCCAGCAAGGCGAACTCCTCAAATGGTCCTGCTGTTATGACCCCTCCACCGGCTCCGCGGTCTCCTTCGCGGCCATGGCCTTTCGCTGAGGACATTCGATTCGCGGTTTTCGGCTCAGGGTTCAGCCCGCCATTGGCGGGGTTCGTAATTCAAAAGGTGCCGAGAGTTGAAAAATTTGGAAAGCCGCGATAAGCTATAATCAGGTAAATTGGGAGATGCGGGAAGGGGACGATCAGGACTTGTTCCAAAAGGAGGATGGCACGTGATGCGCCGAATTTTTACCGCGGTGGTGGAAAAGGAGGGCGATGGCTATGTGGCCTTATGCCCGGAGCTGGATGTGGTCAGCCAGGGCCGCACGGTGGAGGAAGCCAGGGCCAATCTCAGCGAGGCGGTCCAGTTGTTTCTCGAATGCGCCAATCCCCAGGAAATCGAAGAGCGTCTGCATTCCGAGGTGTATGTGACTCCCTTCGAGGTCGCGGTTGGTTAAGCTCAAAGTCCTTTCCGGCCGCGAAGTCTGCGCCATTTTGCAAAAACACGGATTTTTCGAAGTCCGTCGTCACGGCAGTCATATCGTTATGCAGAAACAATTGCCGGCTTCCACGATCACCGTTCCGGTCCCGGATCACCAGGAGCTGCGACGAGGCACTCTCCAGGGAATCATTCGCCAATCCCAAATTCCCCGAGCCGAGTTCGAATCCTAGAAACTCTCGATTCCCCCACTGGCGCCGCGGTCTCCTTCGCGGCCATGTCGTTCTCCGGTAAAGAAATGTTTGATTTGGCATTTATACCGAATAGAATTGTCAGGCTGGCCCAATTAAATCACTTAATCATTAGTTGAAAGAGTTCAGGAGCCTTAAGATAATAAGTAAGCGTTAAAAGCCCCATCATCGCAATAACAATATAATTTACAATCAATGCTCGCCGGTTCAATTCTTTTCTAAATACTATCAGTAAAATTTGAATAAGCATCAGCAGAATGAGGACGAGCAACTTTGCGCCGGGTGTTGCCCAAATCGGATCGAAATGCCAAGAGCCAACTCCATCTGTATAATACATTGGAATATATTCTGCCTGAAAAATCAATAACGCCTGAGTGGTAAAAGAAAGAAATAATAAGCCATTGTAATAAAATTTCTTTAGGTTTGGTGATGGGCTGCCCCGGTTGTCTCCCTTCATAGCCGCAGAGGATTTCATGATCCCCGCACCCGCTCCTTGATTTCCTCCCAGGGAGAACCTTCGTCCGGGTTCCGATGATACGCTTCCAACCTCCGGTCCAGCTCTTCGCGTTGGGCCTCGGTCAAGGGAATCGCCTCCGGGACCGCGGCAATGCTGTCCCAGATGTCCTCCACCAGGAGAATGCGCTCCGCCACCGGCAACTTGAGAATCTCCGCCAAATTAATTTTGCTCATGCTACACCCCCTCTCCGGGCATTTCCCATCCCAAACCATCTACTTCCCGGCAGGCTGAATCAAGTACCTATAACTACCTATAAATAATTTATGATAAACCGCAAAATAAGGCAAGCCGCGAAAAAATCAGGCGATGTAACTCAACGCCGCGTATTTCGAGAACATTTCCACCCGCCGCACCAGATCTTCTCGGTAGGCGCGGAAGATGTCGGCCATCCCTGCCTCTCGCTCCGTTTCCTGGAAATAGGGTATTTCTACCAGCCACTCCACCTGACCATGCTGCCGGATCGCACCGGCATTGGCCGCGGCAGAGGCATCCGGCTCGGGCGAGAGCTGGTTCAAGACCACGCCCAGGACCGGCACCTTGCGGCTCTGGAGCGCTTCCAGGGAGAGAAGAGTATGGTTGATCACGCCCAGGCGGTTGGGCGCGACCAGGAGCACGGGCAGGACAAAATTGGGGAGCAGGTCGGCGAAGAGGAAGTTGTCGTTGATCGGGACCAGAAGCCCGCCGGCGCTTTCCACCACGATCAGGTCATAACGGCCGGCAAAGAAATCGAAAGTCTGGAAAATGCGGTCAATGGTGATGATCACGCCCTCCTGCTTCGCGGCCTCGGCCGGCGCCAGCGGGGCCTGCAGACGATAAGGCACGATCCGCTCCAGCGGCTCCTCCACGCCCGCCGCCTCTCTCAGGCGAAGGGCGTCCTTTGCGACCAGCTCGCCGGCCTCTTCCCGGCACCCGGTCTCCACCGGCTTCAGCCCGATCACCTTGCGGCCGGCTTCGCGGAAGAGCCGGATCAGGGCGCAAGCCACCTCGGTCTTGCCCACGCCGGTGTCGGTGCCGGAGACCACCAGCCCTTGGTAAATCATGGGTCCAGGCGGGCGAGCAGGAAATAGAGCAGGCGCGCGCAGAGGAATTCCGGGGCGTGGAGCCGGGGGATCGGGGCCAGCTCGACCAGGTCCAGGCCGACCACTTTTTTGCGGGAAGCGGCGAGCGCCCGGAAGAGCGCGAGCAGGTCGTGGAAGGAAAGGCCGGCCGGCTCGGGCGTGCCGGTGGAAGGCATCTCCGAGGGATCGAGCACGTCAATGTCTATGGTCAGATAGACCTCCGGGCCCAGCCGGCGGATCACTTCGCGGACCCAGCCGGCCTTGCCCCTGATCTCCTCTGCCCAGAAAACTTTTTGCCGATGCCGCTTGATCCATTGGGACTCTTCGAGCGAGAGACTGCGGATGCCGACCGGCACGATGGTCAGGCCCATCTCGGCCGCCCGCCGCATCACGCAGGCGTGGGAGAAGGGCGTGCCTTCCCACTGGTCGCGGAGGTCGGCATGGGCGTCGAGTTGAAGCACGGTGAGCCGGGGAAAAAGGCGTTGGGCCGGCCGGAGCGCGCCCAGGGAGAGCGAGTGTTCGCCGCCGAGCAAGAGCGGCCGCTTCCCCTGGCGGAGGATCTTGGAGACCGCTTTCTCCACCCGGGCCAGGGCCTGGGCCGGTGCGCGAGGCAAAGAGAGCGGCGGGATCGAGCTCAGGGCGAGCTTGGGTTCCCGGCCCAGTTCCTGGTCAAAAAGCTCGACCTGCCAGGAGGCTTCCAGGATGGCGCGGGGCGCCGCCGCGGCGCCGCGGCCGTAGGAGACGGTGCCCTCGTAGGGCGCTGAAATAATGACGGTCCGGGCGAAGGCGAGGCGGGCTGAGCCCGGGTCAAGGTCAAAGAAAGGCCGGGTGGGCCAGGGAGAACGAGCGCGCGAAGCCGGGGCCGCGATCAGGATTCCTCCTCGGCTTCTTTCGCGATGAAGACCGCGGCGGCCAGCACCGTGGTCCACTTGCCGCCCTTGTGGCCGCGGGCGGTCTGGGTGATGCTGCGGGAAGCGACCAGCCGCTTGCTCATCCGGTAGAGCTGCTTGCGCTCGTCCCAGGCCACGTCCGGGTCAAAGGGGATGCCCAGCGTGGTGGCGAGCATGGTCGCGGCCAGGTCTTCGGAGTAATCGCTGGCTTTTTTGTTGTTCTCGCCGAAGGAAGTGTGCTCAGAGAGGTAGCCGTAAGAAGAACGGTCGGCGGGCACGGCCAGCCCGATGGAAGAGGCGACAAAGCGGTTGGGCTCGTTGGTCGAGTTGCGGGCGATCACCGCGTAGGTGATCTGGCCGGCCTTGAGCTTGGCGATTCCCCGGTCCCGGCTGATAATTTTGCAGCCCGGCGGGAGGATGCTCGAAACATTAACCAGGTTGCATTTGGCAATACCGGCCTGGCGGAGCGCCATCTCGAAGCTTTGCAGCTTTTCCCGGTGAATGCCCATTCCCTTGGTGAAAAAGACCTCTTTGGGAATCATTCCCGCCCCTCCTTTCCGGAATATCTCTCCCGCCTTTTCGGCCCGGCGAAACTATAGCAGGAACCTGGGCATTGTCAAGAAATTTTCCCGCGCCATTGAAAAAAATTTCGCCGGGCCTGGTGCGGACCGCCGGCGCTTGCAACCCGAAAATTTTTCCAGCAAGATAGAGGCGGAGAAATAAGATTATGAAACCCGGCACCCTGGTCAAGATCCTGGCCGGCGCCGGCGCTTACGCGCTCGGCCTCTACCTGTTCAATTTTTTCCCGCCCCTGCCTTCCAATTTCCGGCCGGCCACGGCGCTGGTGCCGGGGCTCGGGCTTTTCTGGGGGGGAGCCGGCGCAATCGCCGCGGCGCTGGGCAATTTCCTGTTCGACCTCCGCGATGAAATAGACTTGGGCACGCCGCTCGGGATCCTGGGCAACTTGGTCTTTGCCTATCTCCCTTTTCGGGTCGCCCAGCGCCTCCCCGGGTTCTCGGCCCGGCCCAAGCTTTCCACCCGCTGGATCATCCGCTACCTTTACTTGGCCCTGCTCGGCGCCGCCGGGTGCGGCACTGTGATCGGGTTCGGCCTCGAAGGCCCGCGGCTCGCCGCCTTTGCGGTGCGCGGAGTCGGCATCACGCTCAACAACTTCATCACGGCCGGCCTGCTCGGCTGGCTGCCGCTGCTCCTGGCCGGAGCATTCGAGCGCCGTGGCTGGGCCAGCCCGCCGGAGTCCTGGTCGGACTCGCCCCGGAAAAAGCTCGGGTTCGGAATGATGATGATCGGGCTGCTGCTTGCCTTCACGCTGGGCGCGCTCACCTCGGCCGGCCTGATCCCTTCACTGGCGGATTACGGCGTCGGCCCGACCCTGGCCCCGGCCGCGGCGCCGATCATGGTTCCAGGCATGGTGCTGTTCCTGATCGGTTTGATCCTGATGTGATCCAGACCAAGCCCTGCAAGACCAGCCTTTCCCTGCCTTTGCTCGCCGGGAAGTTCGGATAGATGGTTTAGCGATGGAAAGGGATGCCGAAGGGATTAATTCAAGAGATTGAATCGCCGGGCCAATGCTTCGGCATCCTGGGTTTGGGGCCTGGAGATGGACAGGACTCTTCGGTCGGCGGCATAAATGGCGGCGGTTTCCAGGGGGGATGGAGCGGGCTCCCGCGCGGCCCAATGGGAAAGCGCCTGCTTGAACTCCTCGGCTTCATTTTCGTTATCCCAGGCTGAATACCAGAGAAAGAGGAGGCGGCCTTGACCATCTTTGAAAAGGGCGTAGGTGTCGCCGGCCCAGCCGGCGGCCGCAACCTTGGCCTCATCCTTACCCAGACGCTGTTCCAGAATCAAAGCGGCTCCAAACTCGCCCATCGTGTTCTGGTCCAAAAGCTTCCAACCCGCCAGGAGATCGGATAAGGCCGGCAGCTCGAGCGCCGCGGGCAGGTCGGAGCCGGCCAGGTATTTATCCGGGTGGAGGATGTGCTCGGTGGAAAGCTCGGTCTCCTGATAAAGCGCGTTGATGCCAGCGAAGCCCCGCGCCTGGTAAACCGCATAGACAAAGCCCAGGCCGGCCTGGTAGGTAAAAGCCATCGGCTCGGTCAGCACGGCGGGGTAGCGGCCATTTCCGATATTCAACTTTTGCTTTTGAATCCGGTTCAAAAAAAATTCCAAGCCCTGGGGCGACTGGACACCGGCTTCCTCCAATAAATACAAAGTGCCGGCGAGAAGGGCGCTGCCTTCGGAGACCGCCTGGACGGCGAGGAGAAAATCCTGGTTGGCGCCCGGATGGTAGTTGAACCGTTCCAGGTGAAAATTCTGGTCTTCCAGGGCGTGGACCAGTTCGTGCGATAAGATAATCTCGCGGAGTTGCTCCTTGCCTCCGGGAGTCAGGCCGCGCAAGGCCAGGAGCGGCTTGCGGATGGGGGTCACCACGGTCAAAGTCTTGCGGTCCGGCACATAGAAGGCAGCGACTTCCTTGGAATAGAGGTCGAGAATAGTCTGCCGGAGATCGAGGTCAGGGGAAATCAAGTCCAGGGCCAGGTAAAGTTCGCGTTCGGCCTCCAGCCGGTCCGGCGGCATCTCTTTGTCCAGCTCCTGGCTCAAGATCGCGCGCACCTGGCTGGGCGACACCAGCTCTACCGGCACCGGCTCCAGGAAGGCCAGACCGCGGATGGCGGCGAGCCGGTCCTCGATAGGCCGGAGCAGTGCCTGGCTGTCGGCCCCGGGCGGGATGATCTTGACCGCACACCCGAGAGGCAGCGCGGCCAGGAAAAGGAGTCTGAAGAACCTGCTCATGGAATCTTGGAGCGACGGGAATTGGATTCTTGGGATTCCTTGGCCGTGATCTGCCGGAGCCGCTCCTTGAGGTCCTCTGCGGTCTTGCGCGCCGCCAGATCCAGGCGCAGACCGGCCGAGGCGGTGGCCTGGCGGATCAGCTTGAAGTATGAGCGGTTGCGCTTCTGCCAGCGGACCTGGAGGCGGTGGCCGTAGGCCTTGAGCACCACGGCCAGGAAGTCGAAGCGGAACATGACCTTGACGATTTCCCAATAGGAATAAAAGGCGCGCATGGCCCGCAAGGTCTCTACCTGCAGCTCGAAGGGCGTCATCAGCTTGGGTTCATGGACCACGTGATGGCCGTCGTAAAGGCTCCAGTCGGTGGTGAGCAGCCGGCCCTGTTCCTTGTAGTCCTGGTATTGTTGGGTCCCGGGCATGGGGGTCAGGATCATGAACTGGATCGTGTCAATCCGGTTCTTCTTGGCGAACTTGGCCGTGTTGCGGATGGTTTCCACATCATCGTGGTCCGAGCCGAGCACGAACATGCCGTGGACGCGGATTCCGTATTCATGAAACTTTTGAATGCCTTCCTCGATCTTGGCCAGGGTCAGCTTTTTATTATATTCGAGCAGGGTATCGGGGTTGATGGACTCGACCCCGATGTAAACGTAATGACAATTAGACTCCCGCATCAGCTCCAGCAGCTCCTCGTCCTGGGCCGCGTCCATCCGGACCTGGGCCGTCCAGCGGGGCGTGATCCGCTCCTCGATCATCATCCGGAGCAGGTCCTTGGTCCGCGCCGGGTTAGCGGTGAAGTTGTCGTCGTAGAAAAACACCACCTCGCCCTCTTCCACCTGACGCAGCTCCCGGAGCACGCTCTCCTTGGAGCGGTAGCGATAGCCCCGGCCGAAGATCTTGGTCACCGAACAAAAGGTGCAATCGAAAGGGCAACCGCGGGAGGTGAGCACGGGGCGGATGTTCGGAAGCTTGCCCTTGAGCAGGGAAAAGTCCGGAAAAGGCAGGCGGTCGAGATCCTTGCAGGCCGCGGCCGGCGGGTTGTGGAAGAACTTGTCGCCGATCCGGAAAGAAAGGCCCGGGACCTGGCCGATGTCCTGGCCGCTTTCCAGGGCCTGGACAAAAGGCAGGATGCTTTCCTCGGCTTCGCCGCGCAACACAAAATCAGAATAGTGCAGCGCCTCATCGGCCATGAAGGTAACATGCGGGCCGCCCATGACCACCGGCAGGCCGCGTTTCTTTAAGAGTTGCGCGATCTCGTAGGCGCGGGGCGCGGTCGAGGTGATGGTGGAGATCCCCACCAGGTCGGCCTTGAGCACTTCCCGAAGATCAATCTCGCCCACGTCTTCCACAAAGGCCTTGACGTAGTAGCCGGCGTTTTCCAGGATGGCCCCCAGGATCAAGATCCCCAACCGGGGCAGACCGTAGCGGGAGAAAATGTGATCGTCGGGAGAACGCGGCTCGATAAAAACGATATTTTTCATTATGTCTCTCTTCTCGCTGAGGTTGGCGATTGAACTTTCTTTCCCGGTTCCGAAAAAAAAAATTGGCGGAGAGTGAGGGATTCGAACCCTCGGTGCAGTTCAACACCGCACACACGATTAGCAATCGTGCGCCTTCAGCCAACTCGGCCAACTCTCCGCGGCTAGTTCACGGTTCACGGTTCGCAGTTCACGGTTGGATGTTGGGGAGAACCGTGAACCGTGAACTGTGAACCGCCAACCGACCTGGCGGAGGAGGTAGGATTCGAACCCACGAGGCTTGCGCCCTGCGGTTTTCAAGACCGCCGCCTTAAGCCACTCGGCCACTCCTCCTCTAAATCTTATTTTTTATTGTTTCAACTTTTACGGTTCAAGTCAAGCCTTGCGAACTCAGGGATGCCTATTCCTTTCTGCCCCGACCGCTTGACGATATGCACAATTATGATACTATTAAGAAAAAATGAAGAAGATGTTGCAGGTGGGCGTGGCCTTAGGCGGAGGCGCGGCGCGGGGGCTCGCACACATCGGGGTGCTCGAGGTCCTGGAGCAGGCCCAGATTCCGATGGACGTCATCACCGGGACCAGCATGGGCGCGCTGGTAGGTGGGCTCTACCTGGTGGAAGGTTCCGCCAGCCGCTTGATCGAGCGCATGCGCCAGTTTCTCGCCAGCAAGGCATTTCAGAGCGCGCCATTTGAGCGGCTCCGGGAACGACGGAATAACGAGGAGAACTCCGGTTTCTTCAGCGCGGCTACGGCGGCCATCCGCAAAGGCTTTCTTTATTCCTATTCGCTCCGGCGTCAATCCATTATTTCCGAGGAGGTCTTTTCCCAACTGATCAACCAGACCCTGCCGGACATCCGCATCCAGGACCTGCCCCGGCCCTTCGCCGCGGTCAGCCTGGACGTGATCTCCGGCAAGGAAGTGGTCTGGACCAAAGGCTCGTTGCGCCAGGCGGTCCTGGCCTCCTCTGCCATCCCCGGCTTTTTCCCGCCGGTCAAAGACCGCGGCCGGCTGCTGGTGGATGGCAACTGGACCTCTCCCATTCCGGTGCGGCCGGCGCGCCGATTGGGAGCGGACGCCGTGATCGCGGTGGATATCTCCCGCGATGCCGAACGGCAGCAGGACTACCAACGGGGCGTCAACCTGATCTTGCGCGCCAACTTGCTTTTGACCGCGGCTTTGCGGGAGATGCAGTTGGAGGAAGCGGATCTGGTGCTGCGGCCGGAGGTGGGGCACATCCATTGGGCGGACTTCGGGCCGGCGGAAGAATTGGTGGACTTGGGGCGCAAAGTGGCGCGGTCGCACCTGGACAAATTGCGCCGGGTGACCCGCAAGCGGAAAGTGTGGACCATCTTTCGGGGACGGGCCGCCTGAAGCCGGGGTTGGAAACGGGTCGGATGGAGCGGATCACGGACCAGGGTAAGGCGCGGCGCTGGGCGCGGACCATTGTTTCAGATATCAGCTTATACAACCAGGACAAGATCCGGGAAGGGATCGAGCAGGACACCCTGTTCGAGGTGCTGGCCGAAGAGTTGCAGGAAGGCCGCGAGTTGTATGAATCGCGGGTGGCACCCGAGATTCTCCAGTCCACCCACTTCTTTGATTTGGCGGTGGTGGACGTTCTGTTCAAGAGCACCCATAAATTCCGATCCAAGATATGGTAAGCGCCGGTCCGGCCGCGCTGAAACCCTCTGTGGAAAAACGAAGTATCCGCGTGGGACAATTGCCTGAGCAAGGCATCCGCCTGGACGTTTTCTTGTCGGGTCAACCCGGCTTAGGAAGCCGCACCCAACTCAAGCGGCTGATCGAGCAGGGCCGGGTGCGGCTCAACGGCCGGCCGGCCAAGGCCGCGAGCAAGGTCCGCTCGCAGGACCGGATCGAGGTGGAGTTGCCGGAGCCGGCCCCGGCCACGGTGGAGCCGGAGCCGATTCCGCTGGCGATCCTTTATGAGGATGAGCACCTGGTGGTGCTGGACAAGCCGGCCGGGATGCTGGTCCACCCTTACCCCGGCCGGCTGAGCGGGACCCTGGTCAATGCCCTGCTTTTTCATTGCCGGGACCTTTCCGGCATCGGCGGCCAGATCAAGCCCGGCATTGTCCATCGCCTGGACAAGCTGACCTCCGGGGTCATGGTCGCGGCCAAGACCGACGCCGCCCACCAGGGCCTGGCCCGCCAGTTCCAGGCGCACACCATCACCCGGGCCTACCTGGCCCTGGTGCACGGGACCATGGACAAGGAGCGCGGGACCATTCAGTCTTTGATCGGCCGCAACCCCCGGCACCGGCTGAAAATGACCGGCCGGGTCCGTCAAGGGAAAATGGCGGTCACCCACTTTGTGGTCCAGGCGCGCTATCCCGGCCTCACGCTGCTGGAGTGCCGCTTGGAGACCGGCCGCACCCACCAGATCCGGGTGCACCTGAGCGAAGCCGGGCATCCGTTGGTCGGAGACCCCCTCTACGGACGGGGCCGGCAGTTGCCCGGGGGGCTGAGCGCGGCCCAGCACGCAACGCTCAAGCACCTCAAGCGGCAGGCCTTGCACGCCTATCGGCTCGGCTTTGTCCATCCGAAGACCGGCGAGCGCCTGGAATTTACCTCCAACCCGCCCAGCGACCTCCAGGCGGTGCTCAAGGCGTTGAGTCAAGCCGACCCATGATCGAAGAAAAGCAGGGGATCGCGTTCGTCTCGCTGCCGGGTTTGAAACAAGCCGGCGCGGTCCACGGCTTTATCGGCCGCCAGGGCGGGGTTTCCGAAGGCGAGTTCCGGAGCCTCAACCTGGGGATTCGCACCCAGGACCGGCCGGAAGCCGTGGCCGAGAACGACCGGCGCTTCCGGCGCGCCTTTGGCATCCCCTCCCTGGTCCGCGTCCGCCAGGTCCACGGCCGCGAGGTGCTGGTGGTGGATCGAAAGGTGAAAGACGAAAAAGCCTGGTGGCAGGTGGAGCGCGATGCCGTGATCACCGATCAGCCGGGCGTGGCCCTGGCGGTATTGACCGCGGATTGCGTGCCGATTGTGCTGTTTGACCCGGAGCGGCGGGCGTGGGGAATCGCCCACGCCGGCTGGCGGGGCACCTGCCTGCGCACGGCCGCCGCCGCGGTGGAGGCGATGACGGAGCGGTTCGGATCAGAGCCGCGAGACATCCTGGCCGGGATCGGGCCGGGCGTGGGCCGGTGCTGTTACCCGGTGGACGGGCCGGTGATCCGGGCGGTGGAGGAGTCCTTTGGCGAGGAGGCGGATGAGCTGATGCGACCTGCGCCTGGAGGCCGGCGTTTTCTCGACCTGGTCGAGGCCAACTGCCGGGTTCTGCGGAAGGCCGGGATCGCGCCTGAGCACCTCGAAAAAGCGGACCTGTGCACCTCGTGCCGGGCCGACCTCTTCTTCTCCCATCGCCGCGACCAGGGCCGGACCGGAAGACAGATCAGCTTTGTGATGATCCTCCCGGCTTGATCTTAAAGCCGGAGAACCTTAAACTCGGAAAACGGAACAACATGCCGGATTCAGCAACTGTTTATGTCAGTCAAACCAAGGACCGCGTTGGCTTCATCAAGAAGGTCTTCGAGATCTTCGCGCCCAAGCTCGCCGGCCCGCGGGTGCTGCTCAAGCCCAACGTGGTCTCGGCCGAGGCTTATCCCACCACCACCCACCCGGATACCCTCGGGACCCTGCTCGATCTCCTGGCCGACCGGCAAGTCACGGTGGCCGACGCCGCGGCCGCGGACCTCTTGCGGCCGGGTAAGGCCATCAAAGACCACGGCCTGGCCCGGCTTTGCCGGAGCAAGGGCCGCGACCTCACTGACCTCTACGATCGCGCCGCCACCGGTTGGACCAGCCCGCGCGGTTTCGAGCTGAAACTCTCCGCACTCCCCCTGAAGCAGGACTGCATCATCTCCCTGCCGGTGCTCAAGAGCCACATCAACGTCCGCCTGACCGGGGCGGTGAAAAACCAATTCGGCTATCTCGCCCGCACCGAGCGCGGCCGGCTCCACTTCGGCCGCGACCTTCTCCACCAGGGCATCGCCGAATGCACCGTGTTCGCCCGGCCCCGGCTTTTCATCCTGGACGCGGTGCAGACCCTGGTCGGCGCCAACGAGATGCGCCACGGCGGCCGGATTCAGAAGTTGGGCTGGATGCTGGCCGGCGAGGACCCGGTGGCGCTGGATGCCTTCGGCCTGACCCTGCTCGCCCGGCTCGAACCCAAGCTCCAGGGACTCATCCCCCGCGACCTCCCCTACCTCCGCCTGGCCCAGGAATACGGACTCGGCACTTTTGAATACAAGGTCGAGGAGGTCTGAAACCGTGGAAAAGGCGGGCGAGATCCTCGACCATCTTTTCCAACGCTTGAACCTCAAGCGCCCCTTGCGCGAGCAAGGAGTGTTCGCGGTCTGGGATGCCTGCGTGGGCGAGACCGTGGCCGGCCATACCCGGCCCGCCTCGATCCAGCAAGGCCGGCTCCTGGTCACGGTCAGCGACCCGGCCTGGATGAATCAACTCCAGTTTCTCAAGGAGGAGATCAAACAAAAGCTCAACTCCGGCCTGGGCCGCGGGGTGGTGCGGGAGATCCGCTTCCGGGTGGGCGAGATCAAGCGGCCGGAAAAGCCGGCGCCGGCCGCGAGCGGCAGCCGGCCGGTTTTGCTGGAAGCCGGCGTCTTGAAAGCGATTGACGAGGCGGTGGCGGTGATTGAGGATGAGGAGGTCCGCGAGAGTGTGCGGCGTTACCTGCTTGCGGTGGCCAAACCCGCTAAAAGTTCGGAAGGATCCAAAGGGCGAGACAACCTTCCTTGACCGGGAAAGGACCGGTCGAATCTTATTCCACTCCGGCCCGTTCCACCCCCTCCACCCGGACAATCTTCCAGCCCAGGCGCTCCTTCTTGAAGGTGATCCGCGGCTGTTCGGGATAATCTTCGCGGCCAAAGGGGTGGAGGATCTGCCCCTGCCGGCGCGCTTCGGTCATCACCGACAGGGTCACAAACGCCTCGTCGCCGGCCACCACCACGTTCAGGTCCTCCACCTTCACCTCCAGCTCGTCCACTTCCTCGAAAATCCGCTTGACCATTTGCAGGATGAAAAAATAGCCGTTGCCGTGGCTGTCCTGGTACTGGCTGGAAAAATGCTTGAGGAAGCGGGAGGTGTCGCGCGCCTCGGCCGCGGCCGCCATCTCCTGGATAATGGCCCGGAGCGCGGCGTCGTCCTCCCGGGTGCACGAACGATAAACCCAGTAGCCGACCACTACCGCCGCCAGCAGCAGAGCGATGCGGATGCCGCGGGACATGGCGCTATTCGAGCAGTTCGGTGTTCCAGTAGGAGACGTCCACGAAGTTAAGGAAGGGCTGCCACTCGCGGTATTGGACGCCCTCGAAGTGGAACCCCAGGTAGGGAGTCCAGCGGGGTTTGCGGGGCGGCCGGATCAGGCGCATCCCCGATTCGACCGGGGTGCGGCCGCCCTTTTTCCGGTTGCAGTGGTGGCAGGAGCAGACGATGTTTTCCCAGGTGCTCAAGCCCCCGCGGGAGCGGGGGATGACGTGGTCGAGGTTGAGCTCCCGGCGGGGAGAGACCCGGCCGCAATACTGACAGGTATTCTTGTCGCGCATAAAAATGTTATAGCGGGAGAAGCGGACGTGCCGCTTGGGCAGGCGGTCGTAAGCCACGAGCAGGATCACCCGGGGAATCTTGATCGCTCCCCCCACCACCCCGATGCAATCCTCGGCCGCGTGGGGCCGAAGCTCAGACCAGTCGTTGAAGTTAAAGGTCTGGTATTGCTCATTGACCGCCTTGGCCACCCCCTGGTAGAGCAGGGTAAAGGCCCTCCGCACCGTGGTCACGTGAATGGGCAGGTAAGAGCGATTCAAGACGAGGACGGCTGAATCAATCATCTCCGCTACCAGTCTCCAGGTTTCAACGCGTCTTGGCTAAAGCTGCCTGGGCATCCGGAAAGTCCGGTTTCAGCAGGATCGCTTGTTCCAGGGCTTCCCGGGCTTTCTTTTTATCTCTTTTCTGTAAAAAAATCAAGCCGCGGCTGTAATAGGCCTCGGCGCTTTCCGGGTTGATTTCCAACGCCTTGTCCAAGTAGGCCAGGGCGCGATGGGTGTCGTGATCATTCTCCCAAGCCAGCTCGCCCAGCCTTAAGTAGGCCATGTATTTCCAGGGCTTTTCCCAGGCCTGGTCCCCGGCCTTGGTGACCACCTTTTGAAACTGGGTCTGCGCCTCCTGCTTCCGTCCCATCTCGGCGTAAAGAATACCCAAAGAGGTATAGCCGGCCGCGTCGTCCGGGACCATGCTCTGGTAGCGGAGCAGGCTCTTCTCCGCGTTATCATATTCTTGCAACTGCTGGAAGACCGCGCCCAGATTGAAATAAGTCTTGGCCAGCTCCGGGTTGAGGCGCAGGGCGCGAAGCAGGTTGTCGCGGGCTTGCTCCAGATTGGTCGAGATCAGGATCGAGCCTTTGACATAATAGCTCTCGGCATCCAGCGGATCCAACTGGATCGCGGTGTCAATCTGGCTTAGCGCGCCCTCGAGGTCGCCGCGGTGGCGCAGCAAATCCGCCAGGGCCCGATAGCCCGCGGCCAACCGGGGATCCAGCCGCTGCGACCGCTGGGCGAACTTGTAGGCCTGGTCGAATTCACTCTCGCTCAGCGAAAAACCCCGCCACATCGAAAAGGTCTCGGCCAAGGCGGCCAGCGCTTCCGGGTAGTCGCTCCAGAGGGCCAGCGCCTGCTCAAACTCGCGCGCCGCCGCCTGATAGTTGCCGGGGTAACAGCTCAAAAACAGCCTCCGGCCGGCCCGGTAGTGCTCCTGCGCCTTTTCCTGCAGCGGGTCCAGCTTGGGTTCGGAAGACCGATGACAGGCCCCGGTCATCCCCACCAGCAAGCTGACCGCCGCTATCCAACTCCACCACTGGATTCGGGGTTTCATTCTCGAGAGACGGGCTCTTCCCGTTTTTTCAACTAAAGTGTATCATTTTTTCAGAAGCCATGCAAATGTTTTTCAATTCACGATCTCGTCCGCCGAGAGGGTCTTTTCACTGGTGGGTGCCGGTTGCTTTTCTTCTCCTGACCCCAAGCAGCGGCCTTACCCGCGGCGCCGCCGCTCAAAACCCCTATCGCCCCCCTCAGGTTTATTCGCAAATCATCAAGATCCGCGACACCCTTCTTGCCGGGGATTACCTTAAGGCCCGCGTCCGCTGCGATGCCCTGGAAAAAGCTCATCCCGATCTCTTGGCCCCCTCGCTCGGCCGGCTGCTGAGCTGGCACGCGCAAATGTTCGAGCAGGACAGTTTCAACCGAGAAAAAGAAATCCAAGCCGAGTTCGACCACCTCCTGGCGGTCGCGAACGCCATCGGCAAGCAGCGCCCGTTCGTCTTCGAGGACTTCCTCTTCCTGGGCGGGGCTTACGGCAGCATGGGCCTCCACGTCTCTCTCCGCGACGATTACTTCGAGGCCTTCCGGCTGGGCATGGTCGGACTCTATTACATTTCCCGCGGCCATGATCTGGAGCCGGGGCCGGCCGACGACCAACTCGCCTGGGGCATCTTCCATTATTACCGCGGCTATCTGGCCCAAACCCTTTCCTGGCTGCCTTTCTACGCAAACGACATCGTCCAGGGCCTGGCCGAGATCCGCCGCGCCCAGGCCGGGATCTACACCGGCCCGATAGCCCAGCTGGCGCTGGTCTTCGTGCTCGGCCGGGGATATCAGCCGGAAAGGGCCCTGCCCGATTCCAGCGAACTGCATCGCCAGTTTCCCCAAAGCCCCCTCATCGCCATCGAGTACGGTCGCGCCTTGCTCCACAACGGCCGCTACCCGGAGGCCGCGGCTCTCTTTCAAGACCTGCAGACCCAGGTCCCGCAGAACACGAAAATGTTATATTACCTCGGTTGGGCGCATACCTATTGGGCGGAAATGGAGGGAGCGGCCAACCCCGCAGATCACCGCCAGGCCGCGGAAGAATTTCTGCGGGCCTTTCTCGCCACTCAACCCGACGCCGTTTTCTCTTCCTACGCCCACCTCCTGCTCGGCGACCTCGACCGCCAGGCGCATAACTACACCCAGGCCAAGCTCCATTACCAAACTTCCCTTAAACTCAACCCTAAATACGACGCGGCCCAGCAAAGGCTGAACCGCCTAAAGGGGTCAGGTCTTTAGTTTTTAGTTTTCATTATCGCATAAAGGGATTAAGGGCGGTCGGGTGCCCGCGGAGCCAGAGCGGAGAGGGTTGCGAGAAATTCATTGACCATCCGGCGGACAATTTCCGACACCGGAAGGATTTCATGGATCATACCCGCGACCTGTCCGATCTCCAGCTCGCCTTCTTCCACGTCTCCCTCCAGCATCCCGCGGCGGGCGCGGCCGCGGCCCAACAGCCCCGATAACTCCTCCACGCTCGCGCCCCGGTCTTCGGCCTCCTGCACCTTCTGGAAGAAAGGATTCTTCAGGATCCGCACCGGCATCATCTTCTTCAAGGTTAAAAAGGTGTCCGCTTCGCCCGCTTTCACGACCGCCTGTTTGAAGTTTTCGTGGCAGGTCGCTTCCGCGCTGGCCGCGAACCGCGACCCCACCTGCACCGCCTCAGCGCCCAGGGCGAACGCCGCCGCCATCTGCCGGCCGGTGGCGATCCCGCCCGCGGCGATCAGCGGGATCTGGACCAGGTCCCGCGCCTGCGGCAGCAGCACCATGGTGGTCAGCTCGTCGCGGCCGTCGTGGCCGCCGGCCTCGAAGCCCTCGACCACCACCGCGTCCACGCCCGCCCCCTCGCACTTGAGCGCCAGCGAAGGGTTGGGCGTCACATGCGCCACCCGCGCGCCCGCCTCTTTGAAAGCCGGGGTGAATTTCTTGGGCGAGCCGCCGCTGGTGAACACCACCGGCGCCTTCTCTTCGATGATGACCTTCGCCATCTCCTCGGCGTGGCGGTAAAACACGGGCAGGTTCACGCCCCAGGCGCCGCGCGCCCGCTCCCGGGTCTTCTGAATCTGGTCGCGGAGTAACTCCGGCGTCATCGAGCCGGCGCCGACCAGTCCGAGGATGCCGGCATTGGCGGAGGCAATCGCCAGGTTGGCCCCGCTGGTCCAGACCATGCCCGCCTGGATGATCGGATACTTGAGCCCGAAGAGCCTGGTGACTCGCGTTTCAATTGGGGGAGGCATTTCGGTCATTCGTCTCTCCGGCCGGCGATGGGATGGTTATTGCTTTGACATTAGCAGTGAAGGAAAAAGATCAGAAATTCTTCGGCTCGGCTTCCGGAACGGGGCCAATCATCCGTGCGGCCAACTCGATAAACTTCTCTGCCCTGGCAATCTGCTCCGCCGCTTCTTCCGCGCTAACGGTCCGAGGGCCTTGATAATCACCGGCATGCCGCACTTCCATTGCGCGGATCAGGTAGCGGTGAAATTCGCGGGGCACCAAGCCAGTTTTAGCAAAGTGCTCCCCAAATGCAGCGTGAACTGCGGAGTGTTTTGAGAAGGACAGATCCTTTCCCATTAAAAAGGCTTCTGCCACATAAAACATGGTGTAATAGGCCCGCGAGGCCGCAAAGCCGTGATGACCGCCTTGGGCCAATAAGTTGGCCGCGACCAAACTCTCCTGGGCCTGGAGCAATAGATTCCCTTGCCCTGGGGTCATAAGGAGATGCCTTCACGCCGCACGTTCATCAGTAACGGATTCTGCTCATGCTCAAATTGGTCCTGAGCCATAAAAACACAACAAACCACAACGTCGTGATCCAGCGAGATCCCGGCCACCACCTCTTCCGTGCGTTCAATTTCCTCGCAAGGAGAAACCGGCCCCTTCAGAACCACCATCACATCAATATCCGACCCCGCTTCCGCGTCCCCTCGCGCCTGCGAACCGAACAACACCAGCCGGACCAGGCGATCGCCGTAGATCGCGGAGAGGCGACGTTTGAGCTCGGCCAGGATTTCAGGAGAGTGACTCATCTACATTCCTTACCCAGGTATTATAGCAGACCTTGGCTCAGGCTTTACATCCCTATCAGAGGAAATTATGAATGGTCAGGCTCTGCCCCTCATCATTCATCACTCGTCACCCACTTCTCGCGGCAATTTCTTCATGACGAAATCTCGAACCGCGCCGGCCAAGGCCTTCGCTTCTTCCGCCTCTTCTCGACCGGGCCAAAACTCATGATCATATCGAAGTTCCACGGCATAGGGGGTCAAGGGTTCAACCGTCTTGATTAAAGATTGGAAAGAAGCCTCCGGGCCGGCGCAGAGCTCGACCAATTTTGACAGGTTATGGACATAAGGGAACACAATCCCCTTATGGGGCAGGAAGGCTTTCAGATATTTTCCCGCCGCTTGCTGGGCATGGAAACAGGCCGCGTCCAGTGCTCCGGCGGACAAGGAGGCGTCGAGAGCCAGCTCGTCGCTCCGGGCTTTCCGGAGCCATCCCTTCACCAAGTCTGCATTATTTTTCATAAAGGACTTTTCCTTCGCGGAGCGCGGTGGTGATGAACGCTTGGGGAACTTGGCTCCATTCGCGCACTTCTTCGGGAGTATAAACCATGACCTCCACCTCGATCGGCAGATCAGCCAAGGCGGTGTAGAGAGGGGCAGAGCGCTTATACCGGGGCTGATCCGATTCCTTGATCACCAGCAAGTCAAAATCACTCTCCGGTTGCGCGCTGCCCCGCGCTCGACTGCCGAATAGGATGACACGCTCCGGATTCAAAGACTTGCGAATGCGCGCAACGATCTCGAACAGGATTTTATCGGTGGCACTCATCTGTAAAATTATAAAGCCTAAAGATCAAGGATTGCAAGATAATTCAAGGTCAGGTATTCTATTCGCGCGATGAAGAAGTTCAAGGAAGAGCTGGCGCGGCGGGTGGCGGAAGCTGCCGGTCGTCAAATTGACCCGGCGGAAGTGCTTTCGCTTTTGGAAGCGCCGCCGGAGCCGGAGATGGGCGACCTGGCTTTCCCGTGCTTCACGCTTTCCAAGAAGCTCAAGCAAAGCCCGGCCAAGATCGCGGGCGAACTGGCCGGTAAGCTCAAAGCCGAGGTTAGCACCAGCTTCAAACAAGTCGAGGCCAAAGGGCCTTACCTCAATTTCTTTTTCGCCGAAGCCGCGCTCGCGCGGGAGACCCTGACCGACATCCGCCATCAGGCCGACCGCTTCGGCGGCTCGGAGGAGGGCCAGGGCCAAACCGTGGTCATTGACTACTCCTCCCCCAACATCGCCAAGCCCTTCCACATCGGGCACCTGCGCTCGACCGTGATCGGCGCCGCCCTCTGCCGGATCTATGCGGCGCTCGGCTATCAACCCATCGGCATCAACCACCTCGGCGACTGGGGCACCCAGTTCGGCATGGTCATGGCTGCTTACTCGGAAAGCCCGGACGAGGCGGAGCTGGAAGAGCACCCGATCCGCTACTCGCTCAAGCTCTACACCGAGTTCAACCGCCGGGCCGAGGCGGAGGAAGCGGCGCGCGAGCAGGCCCGGCAATGGTTCCGCCGCCTGGAGGCCGGCGACCCGGAAGCGACCGCGCTCTGGCAAAAGTTCCGGGATTTGAGCCTCCAGGAATTCCAGCGGATTTATACCCGGCTGGGTATCTCCTTCGACCATTACATGGGCGAGAGCTTCTACAACGACAAGATGGAAGACGCTATCACCCGGGTGGAAAAAGCCGGCCTCATGGAAAAAGGCGAAGACGGCGCCGAGCTGGTGCGTCTGGAAGAAGAAAAGATGCCGCCGCTGCTGCTGCGCAAATCGGACGGGGCCACGCTCTATGCCACCCGCGACCTGGCCGCGGCGATTTTTCGCTGGGAGAGATATCACCCGGCCCGGATCCTCTACGTGGTGGGCACGCCCCAAGAGCTTCACTTCCGCCAGTTGATCCGGGTGCTGGAAAAGATGGGCTGCGATTGGGCGCAGAACCTGGTCCACGTCAAGTTCGGCCACGTGCAAGGCATGAGCACGCGCCGGGGCACGGCGGTGTTTTTGGAGGACGTGCTGGATGAGGCCGCGGCCCGGGCGCGGGAGAAGATCGCGGAAAACGTGAAGGCCGGGAAGCTCGATCCCGCCTCGGCGACCGAGGAGCTGGCCGAGGCCATCGGCATCGGCGCGCTCATCGCCCAGGATTTGAAGAACCGGCGCGAGCGGGACGTGGTCTTTGACTGGGACCAGGCGCTCAACTTCGACGGCGAGACCGGCCCTTACCTGCAATATACCCACGCCCGCATCTGTGGCATCCTGCGCAAGAGCGGGAAGCCGGTGCCGGAAAACTCGGACTTCGGGCTCTTCAGCGAGCCGGAGACGCGGGAGCTGTTGAAGGCGCTGGCCCGTTTTCCCGAGGCGGTGGAAAGAGCCGCCCAGGAAAACGAGCCGTCGCTGATCACCGACTGCCTGTTTGAGCTGACCAAGGTCTTCAACGTCTTTTACAACACGCACCGGGTGATCGGCTCGGGCCGGCGCTTGGAGGAAGCCCGCCTGCTCCTGGTGGACTCGGTGCGCCAGGTTCTGAAGAACGGCCTCACCCTGCTCGGAATTCAGCCCTTGGAAAAGATGTAGTCCTCGCGGGGGAAAGGGGTTGGCATGAAAGCCTCTCGCCGAAATTTCCTTAAATGGAGCGGAATTTCTTCCGCGGTTTTCGCTGGCCTCTCCAGCTCTCCCGCCCTGGCGCACCTGGCCGAGATTGACGACTCCTACCGATATTATTGCGACGAGCTGATCGAAATTACCGAGCCGGGAAAGCTGATCGGGCCCGACGGCACCGCCCGGTGCTCGTGGTCGCGGCGGCCGTATCTGGATTTGAACTTCGAGGACGCGGATTTCATGTTCAGCCGCGCCGGGCAGCGTTACCGCTTCAAGAAATGGGACATGTATCATTTCGCCACGCCGGACCTTTACGTGGGCCTGCTGGTGGCCTGGATCGGCTACGGAGCTTTTTGCAGCGCCCACGTTTACGACCGGGAGACAAAAACCAACTACGAGGATCTTCATCTCCGGCTACCCTGGCCCGAGTTCCCCATGATGCGCAACAGCGATCAAGGGATCACTGAATACCAGAGCCGCAAAGTCACCGCGGTCTTCGAAGTCCAAGGCGAGCGGCGAAAACTGCGGATGGACTTTCCCGGGTTCCAGGGGTCGGGCCTGCAAGTCGAGGTTGATCTTCATCACCCCCAAGAACACGAGTCCATCTGCGGCACTTTCCTCACCCACCCGCGACGCATGAACTACGGCCATAAGATCAACTGCATGCCCGTCTCCGGCGAGGTCGTTTTCAAGGGGAGAAAATACCTCGCCCGCCCCGACGACTCCTTCGGCGCTCTTGACTTCGGCCGGGGCTATTACCCGCCCAAGCTCTTCTGGTATTGGGCCACGGCCTCGGGCCTCGACCCGGCGGGCAAGCTCGTCGGCTTTAACCTGGGTTACGGCAACACCCGGGCCAACACCCAGGAGAACGCCCTGTTCTACGACGGCAAGCTTCATAAAGTCGGGCAGGTCAACTGCGCCTGCGACCCTTTTGACCTCCGCAACCCTTGGCGAGTCTGGACCGACGACGGAAAGGTTGACCTCTCCTTGATCCCGGAGAATGTCCGCCGCGGCAACCTGAAAATCGGGCCGTTTTATTCCATCAGCCGTCCGGCCCTGGGTTATTACCACGGGAATTTAACGCTGGATTCCGGCAGGGTCATTCGCCTCCAAGACCTTTTCGGCCTGTTCGAATGGGTAGATCAAAAGTGGTAAGAGAATCCACCGCGAAGGCAGAGTAATTTCAATGATCCAGGAAAAAGCAGTCAACCTCCCGATCCTGCGCCGGCCGGTGCGGCTGGGGTTCATCGGCTGCGGGATGGTGTCCCGGGCGGGGCACGGTCCGGCGGTGAAGGGGGATGGCCGCGCGGTGGTGGCCGCTTGCGCCGACCCCGACGATCAAAACCGCGAGCGTTTTGCCAAACCGCACCCGGTCTGCGTGAGTTACCGCGATCACCGGGAGATGCTGGAAAAAGAGGACCTGGATGCGGTGGTGATCGCCACTCCGCCCTGGCTGCACGCGGAGCACGTGGAGGACGCGGCGAAGAGGGGTTTGGCGATTTTGTGCGAGAAGCCGCTGGCCGGCACCATCGAGGATTGCGACCGCATCCTGGCCGCGCGAGACCGGCACGGCGTGCTCTTGCAGGTGGGCCATTCCAAGCGCTTTGAGGTCGGATTCCAGCGGATCAAGGAATGGCTGGTTTCAGGCAAGCTGCCCCCGCCGCACCAGATGAGCGTGTATTGGCATTACTACATCCCGGACTTCACCCAGAACCCGGCCAAATGGTTCCTGGACAAATCCAAGCAATGGTTGGGCCGGGACCTGCTCAAGGAGTGGGGAGCCTGGCGCATGCTCGATCCCCGCTCCGGCGGCGGCGACTTTTTCGACCACGGCCCGCACTACCTGGACCTGGCCCGGTTCCTCCTGGGCGAGATCGAGAGCATCTCGGCCGAGACCAACAACCTGGTCCAGAGCCGGCTCTTCGAGGACCAGGCCGCGGCCACGCTGCGGCTGTCCACCGGCTGCCTGGTGGTGCTGGAAAAGAGCAACCAGGTGATCGGCCGGCCCACGGGTTTTGAAATCGGCTACCTTTATGCAGAAGGGGTTAAAGTCAAGTTCGAATGCGAGCAGGAGTATCAGCTGAAGCCGATGCGGGTCTGGCGCTACGGCCTGGCTAACATCCCGCTCGATCTCTGGACGCCGGCGGTCTCGCCCTGGGGCAAGCGGCAGTCCCTTTACTTCCGGCAGATGCGCCATTTCCTTGATCGTCTGACCGGACAGGAGACGCTCCCGCGGAAGTTCGAAGGCCCCTGGGCGGCCACGGCCGAGGATGCGCGCGCCGCGGTGGTCTGGACCAAGGCGGCTTACCGCTCGTCCGAGCTGGGGATCAAGGTCAAGCGGGGCGAGCTCGGGCTGTAAACGCGCGGCCGATCACTCGCACTAACGCCGGGGCGGGTAATCTTTCTGGTTGACCATTTGGAATTGCGAGAAATCGTAGCCCTGGGCCTCAAGCCTTTGGATGATGCCCGGGAGCACGTCCTCCGGCAGCTCCGGCGTCCGACTCAGAATCCAGCCGTATTTCCGGGACGGATGGCCCACGACCGCGTATTCATAATCCGGGCCTAAATCAATAATCCAATAATCCCCGGCCAGAAAATTCAGCCGCAAAAAAGGGATAAACGTCACTTTGAGCTTGGCGTTGGTCTTGGTGTCCGCGACCCACGCCACTCCCTTGGCCTGGGTAAGACCGCCGTCGCTCAAGTAACACGCGTTCAGGACCGCGACCGTCCCGTCTTCGTTCAAAGTATAGGTCGCCGTCGTTCCGCCCACGCACTTGCGGTCAAACACTTGCGGGATGCTGGCAATCGAATACCAGGCGCCCATATAGCGGGTCAGGTCAACCTTGGGGACCACTTTCATTTCTGTTTCCAAAGGCTCTGCTCCCAAGGCAAAGGGACTCAAGCTTAGAAACATCATGCTCACCAAAAACGAATTCAGACTTGGGTTCTTCATCATTCTTCCTCCTCTGGCTTAAAGGATAAGAATAATTTCCTAAAAGGCAAGGGATCGAACCTTTTTGCCCGCGATTGCCATTTCCGTTGCTTCCTGATATAAGCATTCTCATTTGAGAAAAACCTCACCCTTCCACAAGGAGAAAGTTCTGATGATTAAAAAAATCATGCTGACCGGAGCTATGGGCCTTATTCTATTCGCGAGTTTTGCGGCAAGGGCCGAGTTTCCATGCTCTGACCCGGTCCCCACCCGATCCGGCCCGGTGCAAGGGGCGCAAGATTCCAACAACCCCGCGGCTTGCGCCTGGAAAGGCATCCCCTTTGCCGCGCCCCCAGTGGGCGAACTCCGTTGGCAGCCGCCGCAGCCTGTCTTGCCTTGGTCCGGCGCGCGCCGGGCGGACAAGTTCGGCGACCGCTGTATGCAAAAGGGAATCATGGCGCTGGAAGGCGTCATGTCCGAGGCGGGGATGAGCGAGGACTGCCTTTACCTGAACGTCTGGCGGCCGAAGAAAGAAGGCACCTTCCCGGTCATGGTCTGGATCCACGGCGGCGGCTATTACGGCGGAGCGGCCTCCACGGCTTTCTATTGGGGCGACCGGCTGGCCGTGGCCGGGGACCTGGTGGTGGTGAGCACCAACTACCGGCTGAATGTGTTCGGGTTCTTCGCTCACCCGGCGCTGCGGGAGGAGGATCCGCACCGCTCTTCGGGCAGCCAGGGCACGCTCGATCAGGTGGCGGCTTTGCAATGGGTGCAGGACAACATCCGCAATTTCGGCGGTGATCCGAACAACGTCACCATCTTCGGCGAGTCGGCCGGGGGCTGGAGCATTTGCACCATGGTGGCCACGCCCCTGGCCCAGGGCCTGTTCAAAGGCGCCATCCTGGAGAGCGGCGGCTGCAAGCAGAGCCAGGATCTGGAAAAGGGTTATGCGACGGCCAGGAAAATCTCGGAGAATCTCGACTGCCCGGCCGGGGACCTGGAATGCCTGCGCCGGCTTCCGGCCGAGAAAGTCCTGAAAAAGGGGTTTGCCGGCGGCATGGGCAACCTGGAGTTCATGCCCCATCACGATGGTTACGCGCTTTTCGACACGCCGCTGGCCATGATCCGGTCCGGCAATTACAACCACGCGGCCTTCATGGCCGGCTCGACCCGCGACGAGTTCGGCAAGGCCCTGAAGCTCCGGCGCGACGTCAAGAAGATCAAGCCGGAAGACTACGAGCGGCAGTTGGTCGAGCGGTTCGAGTTTTCGCCCGAAGAAGCGAAAACCCTGGTGCAGCTCTACCCGCTGGATCAGTTCGGCAACCGGCCGGTCGAGGCTTACGGCCGGATGTTCGGGGCGGACATGGCCCTGGCCTGCCCTACCTACGCGGGCCTGCTGGCCGCGGCGGAGCGGCAATCCGGCACTTATTATTACCGTTTCGACTACCTCGGGATGAAATACAGCCAATACACGGGCGCGGCGCACGCCTTCGAGATCCCATTCATTTTTGATTCCCTGGACCGGCCGCCGACCAGCCTGTTCTACAACCGGCACAACCTGGGAGAGGCCAAGGCCCTGTCCCGGATCATCCAGGGCTACTGGATCAACTTTGCCAAGACCGGCAACCCGAACGGAACGGGCCTGCCGGAATGGCCGGAGTTCGATCCCGAGCGGCAGAGGGTTCAGATTCTGAACACCGACACTCACGCGGAGCCGGCCGACATCTCTCCCCGCTGCTCCTTTTGGGAAGAGCATAGCAAGGAGATTGATCTGGGTTTCTAAGTGCAGGGTTTCATAAATGGTGTTCCATATTATTGTCTGGACCCAAATCATCGGCCGCGGGTAGGGG
>Ga0299912_10000342_pt1 | contig 41470 bp, 38 predicted proteins | sample RVTome_2_FD_207667 | JGI IMG/M metagenome (GOLD analysis project Ga0299912, IMG submission 207667) | Soil microbial communities from uranium-contaminated site in the Upper Colorado River Basin, Wyoming, United States - RVT95D214 (version 2) ... | reverse complement strand
TCGTTGCGGAGGGCGGTCTCAAGCTCGGATATGTGGTAGGCGACGCCGCCGTCACCTGTGACGTCTAAGACTTTTCTAGGTCCGACGGCGAACTTGGCGCCGATGGCCGCCGGGAGACTCCACCCCAGTGTCCCCGCGGCTCTTATGTAAGTCCTTCCAGGGGCTGTCAACGGATAAAGAACTCCTGTCCATGCCGCCATCTGCCCTGTGTCAGCGACGAGGATGTCCTGTTCGCCTAGAACCTGCTTGATTTCTTTTATTATTCGGTGGGGCTTGATGGGCACTGCCTCAGAGCTCATCACAGATGAAGCCTGGTCACTCCACTCCTTCTTCAACGTCTTTACATGTTCAAGGTACTGCCTTTTCTGGGGCTTATCCATCATCTTCTTCAACACTTTGTGAAGATCTTTGACCCCATTCTTTGCGTCGCACACCATTCTTGACGCCACATTGTAGTTCCTGCCAATGGTCTCTGGTTCGATGTCGAGCTGAAGTATGGTGGCGTCCCGTCCAGGTATGGTCCAGTTGTCCGTTGCCATCCCCCCTGCTCTGGAGCCGATGAAAAATACTACATCAGCGTCGTCTACTACCTTGTTCGCCATCGAGCTTGAGTATCTACCCACCACGCCCACGGACAGCGGGTGCTCGTCTGGGATAGCCCCTTTTCCGCTGAGAGTTGTGGCAACAGGAATAAAGTAGGATTCAGCAAGCTTGATGAGTTCGTTCCAAGCACGTGATACCATCACCCCACCGCCCGCGACTATCACTGGGCGCTGAGCTTTTGCGAGAATCTCCGCAACCTTCTTCACGTCTGCTGGATCCGGGCTTGTTCTCGCTGAGGGGTACGTCTTACACCTCAGATCAGCGTACAGCTCAGGAACGTCGGCTTCACTGTTAGCGGCGTCGTAGTGAAGATTAATGTGAACCGGCCCCGGGCGTCCGCTTGTAGAGATCGTGAAGGCGTTTCGGGTGATCTCTCCCGCTCTCTCAGCCTGATAGATGTGGGTGTTCCACTTTGTAGTAGGCTCAAAGAACGGCATCTCGTCCAGCTCTTGGTACTGGAACTTGTACAAATCGGGGACACTGGTTGAACCCGTGAGAGCTATGACGGGCGTGCACGTCCAGTAAGCCTCGGATATTCCGGCTGCGAGGTTAATTGCACCCGGGCCAGCCTGCCCATAGCATACACTTGGCTTGTAGCTTACCCGAGAGTAGCCGTCAGCCATGTACGCTGCTGCTTTCTCACTCCGCGCCAAGACAAGGTCGATGCCCGCCTCCTCTACCTCAATGAAAAGGGAGATCATGCCTCCTGAGACGTGGAAAAAATGTTTTACTCCATGATTTTTCATGGTTTCTGCTACAGCCTTCGCCCCACTCATGCGAGCCATAATACACCACCTGCCTGTGTCCTACCGATACCAGGTAATACCTTACCTCTAATTACTATATGTTTGTTGTATGTTCCCATGTGCCTCCGGCCACGCACCGCATGTTGGTTCAACAAAGTTTCGGCTTCCAATCTATGCTGAGAGCGCCGAAGGTCTGACGTGCCAGACACTGTAGGTTCCTCAGAACCTGTCCTGCACCTCCAGCACCGTTATTACATCCAGTCTGGTGTGCGGGACGTCAGGGGCTTATGCAAAATTCTATCCCGTGGGACAACCATAGGGCATACTATGCGGTGAGGGGTATGGTTCTCACAGGTTTCGAGAAGGAGGTCCTCGAGGAGGTCTCCAAGGAGAGGTGCTGGGAGCACGTTAAATGGTTTGCGGGGGAGGGGGAGAAGCTATCCGGCACCCCTGCAAACGAGAGGTCAGTCGATTACATACTGGATACGCTGAGGGGCCTCGGGGTCGCCGCTGAGGCCCCACGGTTCCAAGCGTGGCTGGGCTTCCCTAGGATTCACGACGCCGAGGTGAAGGTGCTGGAGCCTGAGGAGAGGGCCCTAGAATGCATAACATTGGCCCAGTGCGCGTCCGCGTCCGCTGAAGGAGGTCTGGTCTACGTGGGCGGCGGGGGCCTCAAGGACTACGAGGGGGTGAACGCCAGAAACATGATCGTCCTAGCGGACTTCAGCAAGCCCCCCGCACGGCCCTGGAAGAACTACGTGGCGGGGGTGCTGAAGGGGGCTGCGGGTCTAATAGTGATCAGCCACGCCGGGCCCATGAGGGCGCTGAACAGGGGGACCGTGAAGTCGGTGTGGGGTAACCCCATCCCGGAGAACCTGGGCGACGTGGGGAGGATACCCGCCGCGGGCGTCACCAGGGAGGGGGGTGAGTACCTGCGGCGGCTGCTTGAGGCTGGGCCCGTGAGGGTCCGGGTCAGCGCAGGCGGACTTAGGGGCTTCTATGGGGTCAGGCAGCCCATGGCCAGGGTGGAGGGGCGGGAGCCGGCGTTCGTGCTGCTGGGTAGCCACATGGATGCCTGGGCTTCGGCGGCCAGCTGCAACGCCCTGGGCTGCGCCTCTACCCTGGAGGCGGCTAGGCTGATGACCAGGTTCAGGCCCAAGCTCAGTAGAGGCCTGCAGCTCCTATGGTTTCAGGGCCACGAGACAGGGATAATGTCGGGGTCCACATGGTATCTGGACACCTACTGGGATGACGTGAACGCCAACTGCGTGGCTTACCTGAACAACGACACCACCAGCATGATCCACTCCACGGTCTACTCGGTGGACGGGGACCCCGCGCTCAGGGGGTTCCTAGTCTCCACGGTGAAGGAGCTGGCCGAAGAGGAGGGGGCCAGCTTCAGGGAGCCCCGGCCCATGTACGTGCCCAGCAAGACGGGGGACCAGTCCTTCCTGGGGGTGGGTGTCCCATCTGTGAGGGTCCAGATGGGGCACCCGCCCGAGGCCGACAAGTTGATCGGCGGGGGCGGCGGCTGGTGGTACCACAGCGAGTACGACACCCTAGACAAGTGTGACCCTGAGGCCATGTACATGGCGGAGAAGGCGCAGACCCTGGTTTTGTTGAGGCTTCTGACGTTGCCTGTGCTGCCATACAGGGTGGAGGCGGTGGCGGACTGGACGCTGTGGGCCCTGGGGGAGCTGGACGAGGCGGCGAAGGAAACACTGAGCCTGGAGAGCCTGAGGGAGAAGGCCGAGGTGTTCAAGGAGAGGGCCGCGGCTCTGGACGAGGCCACAGGGGACCTCGCGGAGAGGTGCAAGAAGAGCGCCAAGGGGCATGAGGAGGAGGTGGAGGCAGCCAACGGCTGCATGGTGAGGGTTAGCCGCGTACTGAACCCGGTGAACTACACCCTCAGGGGCAGGTACGACCAGGACTACTACGGAGCCGAGTACGTGCAGCCCATACCAGCTCTGAAGGGTGTAGCGGACCTGGCCGCGCTGAACCCGGACGCCGAGGAGTACAAGGCGCTGAGGACCAGGCTGGTTAGGGCCAGAAACATGGCGAGCGACGCCCTAGGGGAGGCCGCGTGGCTCTGCGAGTACGCGGCGGAGAAGATCGGGGGATGACGGCGGGGCCCTGAGTGCCTCAACCCCTTTTTTACTCGTAGCCCCTCATTGATCTGAGGAAGCATATTGTCGGGAGAATTCTCTGACGGCTACAAGTATAGGGGACACCTCTGGTTCGCCAAGAGGCCGGGCATAGGCCGCCTCATGGAGGCCATGGCTCCAGATTATGAGAGGTCCCTGAAGGGGTGGGACGGTGCCCCGCCCTACCAGGCCTACCACATGTTCGATAAGGCCCACGTGGTGATGCTCACGGAGCAGGGTATCATCCCCAGGGAAGACGGCGTGGAGATTCTGAGGGCTTTCAGGAGGATGGAGGACGAGGGGGTGGTGGAGGCCAGGGTGAGGGTGGGGGGCGAGGACCACTCGGGTGAAGCTTACCTGATCACCGAGCTGGGATGGGAGGTCGGGGGCAGGATACACGTGGGGAGGAGCACGGGGGACCTGAGGACGACCTCGATGCACATCGTCCAGAGGACGTACATACTGGACGCGATGGACGCGCTGCTGGACGCCAGGGATGCCATGGTGGATTTCGCGGAGAGGCATGTGGAGACGGTGACCCCCATGTACTCGGCTGGACTGACGGTGTACGGCTCATGCAACCTGCTGCAGCACGCCCAGGCGATGACGTGGGGCTACTACATCATGGGCTTCGTGAACCAGCTGGAGAGGGAGTTCAAGAAGCTGGAGGCGGCCTACGGGCTCATGCAGATCAGTCCGGCGGGATCAGCCATAGGGACGGGGACGGATGTGCCCGGCTTCAGCCGCCGCAGAACCATGGAGCTCCTAGGGTTCACTGACCTGTACAGGAACTGCTACGACGCTGAGAAGCACGAAGGGTACGCCTTGGACTCTTACGCCGTTCTGCTGACACTGAGCCACGTGATAAGCGGCCTCTTCTTCGACCTCCTCATCTACAGCACAGGCGAGTTCGGGCTGGTGGAGCCGGCTGACAGGTACTGCGACACGAGCAGCATCATGCCCCAGAAGAAGAACCCCATGGCGCTGAGGTGGCTGGCCGACCTGACGGTGAACGTGAAGGCTCGGCTTCTGGAGGCCAGGAACGACGTGGGGATGCAGAAGTCCTGGGTGGACATGATCAACGGGCTCAGGATGATCCCGGGCATCTTCGAGACCCTCAAGGTCAACGAGAAGCGGAACCTGGAGCTGGCGGCCGGGTTCTGGGGCGGCGCAGCGGACCTGGCTGCCGCGATCATGGAGGAGAAGGGGCTGCCTTGGAGGACGGCCCACCAGATCGTGGCCACGCTGGTCAGGGTGGCGTTAAGCGAGGGCGTGAAGCCCGGGGATGTGACGGGAGAATACCTGGACCGTGCCGCCGAGATGTACCCCGACTACGGTAGGCCCCTGGGGCTGAGCGACGAGGCCATCAGGGCGGCCATGGACCCGAGGGAGATGGTTAACAGGAGGACCCTGGTGGGTGGGCCGGCCCCGGTGCGGGTGAGTGAGGAGATCGGTGTGAGCAGGGAGTTGCTGGCACGGGAGAGGCCGGAAGTCGAGGCCAGGAGGAGGGCGCTGGCCGAGGCGGCTGAGGGGCTGGAGAGGGCCATAGACGCTCGGATAGCCGCCTAGGGTCGTCCTCCAGGGCCCCGGCGTCCACCCGTGCATTCCCGGCGCATCCACGCTGGGCATAAAAAATCTTTTCCGATGCAGGGGGCAAGTGATGGGCGATGCTTATGCTGAGAGAGACTCTGTTCAGCGAGCTCGCCAGGTGGACGCTCGAGTTCAAGGAAGTGAAGGCGGGGGACGAGGTGCTTATCTGCGTGAGCCCGGACACGGACACGACGAGGTACAGCGCCCTCGTGACCATGTGCAAGGCTATGGAAGCGATCCCCCACGTTCTGGTTGTGAACACGCCGAAGGAGGCGATAGGGCTCTGGTCCCTGGGGCGGGCGGTGAAGCTGCCCAGGACCGTCGCCGAGGCGCTGAAGGCCACCGACTACATATACTGGTTCGCGGACTGGGACCCCGCGTTCCTCCAGGAGATCAGGGACGCCCGCGCCGCCGGAGCCCAGTTCCTCTTCGGATGGCCGTCGCAGGTCAAGGAGGCGAACTGGCACATCAGGGACGTGGACTGTAAGGCCCTTGCGGAGAAGGCGCAGCGGTGGGCGAGGATGCTGAACGAGCACAAGGGCGGCGAGTTCAGGCTGATTACAGGCGGTGAGGAGCTGACGGGGACGACGAAGCGGTTCGAGGGCTGGGGGCCTGGCACCGGGAAGGCGAGCTGGACCCAGAACGAGTGCATGTCAGTGGGCGACTTCAACGACGTGGACGGCGTACAGGTCATCGACTGGATAGGCACGTTCAGCGAGGTGATGCCAGGGGAGAAGGCCAGGCTCACCATCAGGGACGGCGTCCTCGTCAAGGCCGAGGGGGAGATCGGCGAGACGTTCTGGAAGGCGTTGGAGACCGTCGACGACCCGAACGTGTACAGGTTCGCGGAGCTGGCCATAGGCATGAACCCCTACACTAGGAAGGGCCTGACCTCGCTGGGCGCGCCGAACCTACCGATGACGGTTCCCCCGTACCACGAGGTCAAGCAGTCCGAGGGGACGGTGCACACGGCCTTCGGCGACTCGGGCGGCCGCATCATCCAGGAGGGCGAGACGGGGATAATCGCGAAGCTGCACATCGACGTGATCTCGTTCACGCCGACCCTGTACGTCGACGGTGTGAAGTACGTTGAGGACGGGAAACTGCTGTTCTAGGGAGTCAGACAGCCTCCCCGTTTTCCTCATTCCGCCTGCGGCGACGACGACCACGTCCCCCAACGCACGCAGAGACACAAAATAACCAGCAAAGCTGGTAGCCCGGGAGAGATCAATTAACTTGTTTAATTTTCTCACATTATACGGTGCTGTGTATGCGTGCATTCTAAGGTAAATTTGAAGAGACACATCTAGCATTATTATTAAGATTCTATGAGCGATACCTGCAGTTCCGAGGTAGTGAAGTTCCTGCTGAGAAAGAAGACCATCAGCGAACCATTGAAAGCCAAAGCGACTACGCACATGATTGACGGGTTGGCGGTGATGCTCGCCGGCTCCAGAACCGAGTGCGCGAGGAAGCTGGCCGTGTACGCTCTTGAGGAGCCGAGGCAACTCACCTCCACCCTAGTAGGCTTCAGGGGGAAGACCTCGCCCAGCCTAGCCGCCCTCGTGAACGGGGCGAGTGGCCACGCCGACGACTACGACGACACCCAGCTCGCCTCCTCACCGGACAGAATATATGGACTGCTGACTCACCCCACCGTACCCGTGCTGGCCGCCGCCCTCGCGGTGGGGGAGCAGGTGTCGTGCAGCGGCTCCGAGCTTGTCGAGGCATTCATCGCCGGGTTCGAGGTGGAGTGCAAGATGGCGGAGGCCATCAACCCGGAACACTACCGGAGAGGGTTCCACACCACGGCCACCATTGGCGCCTTCGGCTCCTTCGCCGCTGCAGCCACCTTGATGGGGCTCGGTGAGAGGGAGCTGAGGTGCGGCATAGGCATCACGGCGAGCCTAGCCTCGGGTATAAGGGTGAACTTCGGGACGATGACCAAGCCTCTTCACGCTGGGAGAGCGGCCATGAACGGTGTGACCGCCATGACTCTGTCCAAGATGGGGATCACGGCGGACCAGAACGCCCTGGATGGGCGGTGGGGCTTCTTCCAGGTGCTGGGGGGTGGCTGCGACGAGGAGAAGATCATGGGGAAGCTGGGTGACCCTTACTCCATCGTCGACCCGGGGGCCACCCTGAAGATGTACCCGTGCGGCTCCCTCGGCCAGCCATCAATGGACGCCCTGCTGGAGATGGTGAAAGAGCATGGTCTAACCCCAGGTAACGTCAAGGAGGTCAGGCTCCATGCTGGTCCTAACATCCTTGAGCCGCTGCGGTACCAGACGCCCGTGAATGAACTTGAGGCCAAGTTCAGCCTCCAGTTCGGGTTATCCAGCATCCTGCTCGAGGGCAAGGCTGGCCTCAGGGAGTACACCGACGGGTTCGTCAACAGCCCCAGGGTGCAGGAGATGATGCGCCGAGTCAGGACGATGAATGACCCTGAGATCGCCCGGATGGGGACGGAGAAGATGAGGAGCGTGGTGGAGGTGGAGCTGACGGATGGACGAGTGTTTAGGCGCGTCGCCGAGGACGCGAGGGGCACCCCGGAGAAACCGTTACGAGAGGAGGACGCCTACCGCAAGTTCATGGAGTGCTCCAGCTTCGCCCTGGGCGAGGAGGAGTCGAGAACCATTTACGAGGAGACCAAGCGCATCATGGAGTACTCTGACATCAACGAGTTCACCCATCTACTCGGATGATGAGCCCGGAGCTCAACGCATACGCGTCTCTGGCTTCAGAGACGTGCGGAAAATCACCTCTGAATATTAAATGGATACCACCTTGGGTTCGTTGTAAACTGTCGCGCTCGCTATGGTGTAGTCGACTGCTTGAAGAGCTGCCAAATCAACCATCGTACACCTGAAGAGGATTAGTTTTATGTGAGGATAAGATTATACCCGATCAATGATCCGTTATTCTGTAGAGCATTTGCGCCTCCATAAAAGCATGCGAAGGGATATAGTGGGTAAGAAATACACGAACCTGATGTTGGCAGGAGCCGCTGTGTGTGTTGCCGTCTGCATATTTCTTATCTGGAGGATAACGTCCACGAAAGACACGAGCATAGAGTGGATTTTAATAATATTCGTGTTATTGAGCGTTGGCTTTTTCGGCGGAGCTTACATTAATGAGAAGATGTCTACAACTTCGTTGCCGCTGACTCTACTCATCATATTATATTCTACTATCTAACTGTTGCTAAATATAAGTGTTTTAAAATATTATACTATTTACCATCTTGTTTTCCATTTCTGTAATTTTTTTATGTGTTTTCATATTTATGTTCTAATTTCATGGAAGGGGAACCGTTAGACCCCACATATGGGTCTCCTCAAGAATCAAGTTGACCGACTACATCGAGCACACGTAAGCAGCATCCGCGTCGGCGACGACTACACACCCCTATCGTATGCACAGAAAAAGACGAGAATGGTAGCCCGGGAGAGATTCGAACTCTCGTCAGAGGCTCCAGAGGCCCCGATCCTTGACCACTAGACGACCGGGCTACGCAACAACAAACACGCCGACCAGAATAAAAGCATAACCCAGACAAGGAAAACAGGCAAACCGAAAACCTTAAATATTCTTTCACTCCGGGGTGCAATTGCCCGAGTGATCAGGTTTCTACATCTCACCGAGATGCGAGACTCTGGGAAGGGAAACGCGCCGAGAGTGAGAGAGATGGCCAAGAGACGCAGCAACGTCCTCAACGAGGACGTCTGCCCCGAGTGCAAAAGCACACACATAATACACGACCCCGAGTCCGGCGAACTGATCTGCGGCAACTGCGGCCTCGTCATGAAGGACAGCATAATGAACGACGGCCCAGAGTGGAGAGCATTCACCCCCACAGAGAAAGACACCAGAAGCAGAGTAGGAGTACCCCTCAGCTTCGCGGTCCACGACAAGGGCCTAACAACCATGATAGGACGCATAGGACGCGACGCCTTCGGCAGACGCATACCCCTCGACAGGAAGCTCCAGATGCTGCGCCTCAGAAAATGGCAGATCAGGAGCAGGGTCCACAGCAGCGTCGACCGCAACCTCGCCCAGGCCATGGCCGAGCTGGACCGCCTCAGCGACAAGCTCCACATACCCCCCGGCATCAAGGAGAAGGCCGCCATAATATACAGGAAGGCCCTGGAGAGGGGCCTCGTCAGAGGCCGCAGCATAAGCGCCATAACGGCGGCCAGCCTCTACGCCGCCTGCAGGATCACTCAGACGCCGCGCACCCTACGAGAGATCAGCGGCCAGAGCCCAGTGGACAAGAAAGACATAGCCAGGTGCTACAGGCTCATGCTCCGCGAACTCGACATACCCATGCCCAACCCCGACGCCCAGCTAAGGGTCCCCAAGATAGCGGCCAAGGTCGGGGTAGGCGAGCGGACCCAGCAGAAGGCCGTGGAGATACTGCGCGACGCCACCAAGCTCAGGACAACGGCTGGCAAGGACCCCATGGGCCTGGCCGCCGCGGCCCTGTACATAGCCTGCGTAATGTGCGACGAGAAGCGCACCCAGAAGATGATCGCCGACGCGGCCGGCGTCACGGAGGTCACCATACGCAACAGGTACAAGGGCCTCAAGGAGGCGCTGGACCTGGAGGTCTAGCCCCGAGCCCCCACGTGGACCCCTAAATATTTATCCGGATCACGTCATATTCGCTCAGAGGCATGTCGGCCACCGAGAAGACCCTCATCATCTGCATAGACGGAGACGACGACATAGGCACCAAGGCCCATGTGCATACGCCAGTCGTAGGCAGAGCCGAGAACATGGATGCCGCCACCCAGCTCGCCGTCTCGGACCCCGAGGAGGCCGACGCCAACGCCATGTTCGGCGCCGTGAAGCTCTTCGACCGGCTCATAAAGGATTACCCCCAGGAGAGCTTCCAGATAGCCACGGTCGCTGGGACCAGCGACGGCGGCGTGGAGGCTGACCGCAAGATGATCCGCGAGCTCGGCGAGGTCCTGAGGGCATACGACGCCTCAGGCGTCATACTGGTCACGGATGGCTTCGCGGACGAAGAGCTGGTCCCTATAATCCAGAGCAGGGTGCCCATCACAAGCATCCACCACGTCGTCGTTAAGCACAGCAAGCGCATCGAGGAGACGTGGGCCATCATATTCAGGTACCTCAGGATGCTTGTGGAGGACCCCTACTACAGCAGAGTTAGCCTGGGCGTCCCGGGGGTGCTCCTCGTCATATTCGGGTTCCTCATAGCCAGCAACCAGGTGGAGAACGCCGGCATGGTCACGGCCTTCGTCCTGGGCATCGTCCTCTTCATAAAGGGCTTCGGCCTGGAGCCGCGCATAGCGGCCATAAGGCCCAGGCTGCCCCCCTCGGACAGGTTCCTCACCCTCATATCGGGGGGCATAGGCGTAATACTCGCCCTCCTGGGCTGCTACCAAGGGGTGACCTACGCCTGGAAGTTCCTCCCAGCCGATGTTAAGCCCTTCTGGGAGATAGGGTTCTGGGTAGGCCACATGCCTGACCTGGCCGGGGCGTTCTTCATCAGGGGCACCGACCTCATAGTCTTGGGGGCTGCGATAGCCCTCATAGGCGACGGCGCCAGGCACTACATCCAGAAGAAGACCGTGAAGATATGGGAGAACGTCATAGGCCTCATATTCCTGTTCTGGATGCGCCTCATAGTGCTAGAGTCGGCGGAGATACTCATCGACCCCGAGATCACCCTCACCCTGATGAGCCCCCTCATCTTCTACACGGTCGCGGGTGTGGCCACGATAATACTGGCGGTCATCCTCATCTACAGGAAGTACGGCCGAGAGTTCTTCCCTTACCCGCTGCGTCAGGACGGCTGAACGCTAAGATTTTAACCCACGTGAACCGTCATAGGGCGAGGATGAGGCGATGCTCTACGAGCTCCTGTCAGCCATCGGCGTCTACGGCGTCTACGAGCGGTGGCTGAAGGAGCAGATAGGCTCCAAGCCCAAGCCTGGGCACATAGGCGTCATCACAGACGGGAACAGGCGGTGGGCCAAGCAGCACGACATGATCCTGTGGGAGGGCCACAAGGAGGGCGCCGACAGGGTTGAGGACTTCCTCGGCTGGTGCATGGAGCTGGGCATCAAAACCGTGACCCTCTACAGCTTCTCGACTGAGAACTTTAAACGCGACGAGAGGGAGGTCCAGGAGCTCATGCGGCTCTTCGAGAAGACCCTGGAGGACGTCAAGGTGGCCGACTACATCCACAAGAACAGGGTGAGGATAAGGGCCCTGGGAAGAACGGGCATGCTCCCCCAGCGGATACAGGATCTGATCCGCGAGGTGGAGGAGGCCACCAAGGAGTACGACAGCTACTACCTGAACATAGCCATAGCCTATGGCGGACGGGCCGAGATCGTGGACGCTACTCGTATGATAGCCGCCGAGGTGATGAACGGGGAGGTCAGGCCTGAGGACATAGACGAGGAGGTCATCGAGGCGCACCTCTACACGGCCCACCTGCCTCAGCCCGACCCTGACCTGGTCATAAGGACCTCGGGCGAGTCCAGGCTCAGCAACTTCCTGGTATGGCAGTCCGCATACAGTGAGCTGTTCCTCGTGGACGTGTACTGGCCGGCGTTCCGCAAGATCGACCTCATGAGGGCCATCAGGAGCTACCAGCAGCGGAGCAGAAGGTACGGGAAGTAGTGTTGTTACGCGTCTCGGCTTATATTGATGTTTTTCGATGCATTTTTCGGGGCCTTTTTTTCTTTGGGAAGGTTTAAAAAACGGGTGACACACTTATTATTCTCACGTGATGAGAGCAACTCAGGGCCAGCTAGAAGACACTGCGAATAATCCCGCCATAATACGTAGTAATACGGGCCTGGGAGCCGCGTCTTCGAACATCAGCCTTGAATCATTAACACGACGATGTTAACCCGAGAGGGCCAACAATCTAGGTTTAACTCCATCACACAAGGGGGAGAAACGGGGAGGAAGTTGAGTGGTATACATCAAACGCATGATCGTTAAGAACTTCAAGTCATTCGGCGGCGACCCAATAAAACTCAACTTCCAGCCGGGATTCAACATAATCACGGGGCCCAACGGCAGCGGCAAGAGCAACATCCTCGACGCCGTTCAGTTCGTCCTAGGGGAGCTTGGCTCCAAGCGCATGAGGGCCCCCGACCTGGCAGGGCTCATATATGATGGGGCAGGCGAGGAGCACGAGGGCAGGGGCCAGGTGGCCACCGTCAGCCTGTACTTCGACAACGAGGACCGGGGTCTGCCCGTGGACAGGGCGACGGTCAGCATAGGCCGCAAGCTGGACAGGGAGGGCAAGAGTGACTACTACCTGAACGGCAAGAAGACCAGCCGACGCCAGATGGTGGAGGTCCTCGAGATGGTGGGCGTAACCCCAGGCGGCTACAACATAGTGCTCCAGGGCACGGCCACCAGGCTGAGCGACCTCACATCCCAGGAGCGCATGGCGGCCCTTGAGGACCTGGTGGGCATCACCGAGTACGACCAGAAGAAGGCCGACGCCAAGGTCAAGCTCAGCGAGGCGGAGCGCAAGATAGAGGTCGCCCAGGCCCAGATAGGCGAGATACGTAAGAAGGTCAACGAGCTGGAGCTGCAGAGGAACAACGCCATCCTCTTCGAGCTTCTGGGTAAGGAGGAGAACCACCTCTCGGCCAGCAGGCTCTCGGACCAGCTGAACAAGCTGGAGGCTCGGCTCGAGGAGTTCTCGGTCCAGATAAGGGAGAGGGAGGACGAGGTAAAGCGGCTCGAGGAGGAGCGTGGGAGGCTCATCGGCGAGAGGAGCGCCGCCCAGCAGAGGCTCGACGAGTACAACAAGGAGGCCGCTGAGAGGGGTAACACGAGGCTACCCATGCTCAAGTCCGACCTGGTGGGCAAGAACACGCTCAGGGACTCGCTGAGCGGGCGGCTCAGGGAGATAGGGCAGAGGAGGACGGCGCTGCAGGGCGCCGCCGCGGAGAAGGAGCAGGAGATCGAGCGCTCCAGGGGTGAGGTGTCCAGCAGAAACATGAGACTGGGGGAGCTGAACGACCGCGAGGCTTCACTCACGGCGGGGCTTGAGGAGAAGAGGGCCGAGCTCCAGAGGCTCAACGAGAGCATCACAAACGCCAGGGAGACCGCTGAGCAGAACCAGCGCCTACTGGAGGAGCTGACGGAGAGCCTGGTGCCCATGCAGGAGAGCCTCAGCGGCGTAGAGACGGAGATCAACAGGCACCTACTCGCCATAGAGGCGGTTAAGGAGCGCATCGGGGGCTTCAGGGAGAAGGAGCAGGGGTTCCTGGAGCGCCGCAGCGGCCTCATGAAGAACATCGAGGATTATGAGGCCCTGAAGGCCGAGGAGGCCAAGAAGCTGGAGGACATGATCCAGACAGTAGAGGACCAGATCCAGCGGCAGAGGACCATCAGGGGCACAATCGAGGGCGCCAACCAGTTGGCTAAGGAGGCCGAGTCCACGATCACGGAGCTCTCGGCCAAGAGGGACCTGTGGCAACACGTGGTCACCGAGGAGAAGGCCCTGGAGAGGATAATGGAGATCGGTGAGGCCGGCGCCATGGAGGGGTACCACGGGCCGCTGCGCTCCCTCATCAAGATCGATCTGCCGCTGCAGAGGGCCGTGGAGAACTCCGCGGACGGCTGGATCAACGCTGTCGTGGTGGACGACCTGGCGACGGCCAAGGAGCACGTGGAGCGCCTCAGGAAGACGAAGCTGGGGATGACCAGGTTCATCCCCCTGGACCAGCTCAGGGAGCCCGCGGAGCTGCCTGAGCTCAAGGTGAAGGGCGTGGTGGGGCCCGTGCCCGGCCTCATAAGGTACGACGAGCTCTACGCCCCCGCCGTCCACCTTCTGTGGGGCGACACTTACCTGGTGGAGGACTCGGAGGCCGCCGAGCAGGTGGTCTCGGAGGGGTACAGGGCCGTGACGAAGGCGGGGGACGTCTATGAGCCCAGCGGCGGGATAATAGGCGGCTTCTACAGGAGGCCGCCCGACTGGAGCAAGCTGATCCCTACGCAGGAGAGCATCGGCAACCTGTCCACCACGATCAAGGACCTGAGGGGCAGGCTCAAGACGAGGATGAAGGAGCTCCGGGACAGCGGCTTCGACCTGCGCAAGTTCACCCAGTACATGGAGGACAGCCAGGAGCGGGTGAAGCGCATAGAGGAAGAGGTGAAGACCACCCGCGAGAGCATCGAGCGCCTGGACTACAACCTGGGCGCGCTGAGGGAGAGCGTCCAGAAGGCGGAGGCCGAGATAGATAACGAGGGGAAGCTGTGCGCCACACTGCGTGAGCGCAGGCAGAGGACCCTGGACCAGGTGGAGGAGACCAAGGCGAGGACAGGGCAGCTGAGGGAGGTGAAGCTGAGCGACGTGGCCTCCATGGAGCTTGAGAGGAACACCCTGAACCGCGAGGCGGGGCAGATGGAGAGGCAGCTTAGCGACCTCCAGAACGACAAATCCATCCAGGGCGGCTTCGTGGAGCGCATACTGGCTCTGAAGATCAACGATGCTCAGCAGGACATCGCGAGGGCCGCGGAGGAGCAGGCTACCCTGGACGCGGAGGCGGAGCAGATCAAGGGGCAGCTGGCCGAGATCGGGGCCGACATAGAGAGCCTCCAGAAGGCGCTGTCGGAGGTCACCAGCAAGGTGGAGGCCACCAGCGTCGTCTACGAGCAGCACCAGAAGACCCTGAGGCAGCTGGACGGCCAGGTGGAGCAGCTGGGCAGGCGCAGGGCCGAGACGGATAGGCGCATAGGGCAGCTGAGCCTGGACAGGGAGCGTGTGAGGCTGCAGGCCGAGCAGAAGCTGGAGGAGCTGGCCAGGATCGGGTTCAGTGACAGGGTGGACGTCTCGGACCTGGAGCCCGAGCAGGTGGAGAGGCGTCTGAACCAGATCAGGCAGGAGAAGAGGAGCCTGGGCGCCATCAACCAGCTGGCCGTGGAGCACTACGGCGTCACGATGCTGGAGTACAAGCAGAGGAGCACCAGGATCAACGGTATGGAGGAGGAGAAGCAGAGCATCCTCAAGTTCATCGACGAGGTGGAGCATGAGAAGCAGGAGCACTTCATGACGGCCTACAACCAGATCGGTGAGAACTTCAGCGCCATATTCAGCAAGCTGACTGGGGGCGGCGACGGCCGGCTGGAGCTGCAGAGGCCCGAGGACCCGTTCAGCGGGGGCGTGGACCTGTACATCCAGTTCCCGGGGAAGCCCATGAGGCTGGCCAGCGGCGCGTCGGGCGGCGAGCGCAGCGTGGCGGCCATCGCGTACCTGCTGGCCATACAGAGGTTCCTTAAGGCGCCCTTCTACCTGTTCGACGAGATAGACGCCCACCTGGACGACCTGAACACCAGCCGGCTGAGCGAGGTGCTGAAAGAGAGCGCAGCGGACAGCCAGTTCATGATGATCAGCCTGAAGGACGTTATGGTTCACAACGCGGACAGGATATACGGGGTGTTCGCCCAGAACGGGCGGAGCCGGGTGCTGGCGCTGCCCATGAGGGAGGCGAAGGTGGCGGCTTGAGCAGGACAGAGAAGCCGTACTACCTGAGGCAGCCGTGGGACGTGCTGTTCAGGGAGAACAAGCTTGAGAAGGTGTCGCCGTGGAACATCGACCTGGTGCTGCTGTTGGCGACGCTGCTGGAGGAGATGGAGAAGGTGGGCATCGACTTCCGGCTGGCCGGGACGGCCATCCAGAGCAGCGTCCTGATCTATCTGCGTAAGGCGGAGATGCTGATGACTATGCAGGAGCTGTCCCAGCCGGAGGAGCAGGAGGACGTTTACCTGCCGCCTGCGCTGCCCATGCCCTTCAGGTTCGAGCACACCACGACGACGGTCACCGACCTCATCGAGGCCCTTGAGAAGGCGCTGACGGAGAGGAGCGGGAGCCTCAGGCCGAAGCTTCCGATGCTGCCCGCGCCGATACCCGACTTCTTGGACGCGGAGCAGTACCTGCTTGAGATCGAGAGCAGGTCCGACGACCTCTTGGAGGAGATCAGGTGGAGGTGCGGGAGCGGGGGCTCGTTCAGGATAACTGAGCTTGTGGGGGGCCAGGAGTGGATCGAGATAGTGCGCATATTCATGATGCTGCTCTTCTTGGCGCAGAGGCTGAAGATCGAGCTATCGCAGGACGAGGAGGAGCTGGACATACTCATCTCGTTGCCGGAGGCTGTGCCGTGAGCGACGCGCTTTCGAGACAGGAGGTGAAGCTCTGCGGCCTTGAGGCCGCCCTGTACTCGGCGGGGAGGCCCCTTGAGCTGGAGGACCTGAAGTATGTGGTCAGGTCCACGTCCGAGAGGACGGTGAAGAAGCTGGTGGGGCAGCTGGCTCAGAGGTACAGAAGGAGGGGAGGCGCCCTGGAGATCGCCACGCACAGCGACGGCAGGGTCTCTCTGCAGCTTAAGGAGAGCTTCGACGACATGGTTAAGCAGTTCAACCACAGGCCGCTGCTGAGGGTGGGGCCGCTGAAGACGCTGAGCTACGTGGCGTTCCATCAGCCGGTGGACCAGAGGCAGGTGATAGCGGACAGGGGTACGCACGTGTATGGGCACCTGAGGATGATGGAGAACATGGGGCTGATTCACAGGGAGCGGACCGAGGACAGGAGCTTCATCATCACCACGACGGCGTTCTTCGGTGACTACTTCGGTTTCAGCCACAGCCCGGATAAGAGCAAGATTGAGCTGAAGCGGATATTCAGGGAGCTGAAGATCCATAAGCTGGAGAACGGCAGCCTCAACGGGTTCGAGGACCCGCTGGAGGAGGAGGGAGATGGCGAGCTGGGGGCCGTCGAGTCCCTTCTAGCAGACTCTGGGGATGGGCTCCCCGAGGGGCTTCCTCAGTACCCTGGTGCCCCCCACAACGGTTCTAAGTAGGACCATCCGGGGGCGGTCGCCCCGGACCTCGCCGATGGTCTCGGCGTCTTTTCCGTACTTTGTGGTTCTGACCGCTTGGAGCACGTCCTCGGCGTCGCTCCCCCTGACCACGATGATGGCCTTGCCTTCGCAGGTCACCTCCAGGGGGTCCAGGCCCAGCATCTCGGAGGCGGCCTTGACGCTGGGCTTCACGGGTATCCTGGAGGCGTCGAGCCAGATGCTGGCGTTGCTCTTGTAGGCGATGTCGTTGAGGGCCATGGCTAGGCCGCCCCTGGTGGGGTCCTTCATGGCGTGGACCTCTCCGGCGTCCATGGCGGCTTGGACGGTCTCGTGGATGGGGGCCACGTCGGATATTAGCTCCGTCTCGAAGGCGAGGCCCTCCCTTCGGGACATGAGGGCTATGCCGTGGTCGCCCACGGTGCCGGTTACTATGACCTTGTCGCCTGGCTGTGCCTGGCTGTCCAGTATCCGGGGGCCGCGGAGGATGCCGACTCCGGCTGTGCTTATGACCATGCCGTCGAGGCTGCCTCTGGGCATGACTTTGAAGTCGCCTGCGATGATGGCTACGTCGGCCTCCTTGGCGGCGGCGTTCATGGATTCGACGATGGTGTGGAGGTCCTTCATGGGGTAGCCTTCCTCGACGATGATGGCGTCCAGGACGGCGATGGGTTTGGCGCCCATGACTGCGGTGTCGTTGACGGCTCCGCATATGGCTAGGCGGCCCAGGTCTCCGCCGGGGAAGAAGATGGGGTCCACGGTGTGTCCGTCGATGCTGAGGATGACCTCGCTGCCTCCGACGCGGATGCTGGCGCCGTCGTCCAGGGCGTCCAGCGGTATGCCGTCCGCTGCCTGCCGCTTCTCGAAGACCTTGAGGAAAAGCTGCTGGATGAGGGTCTCCTCGGTGGCGCCCCCTGCGCCGTGGCTCAGCTTCACGGTGTCGACGGTCATGGGTCTCCGGTGTATGGGGTGTGCTGCGGGTGATATATGTTGCTGAGTTAGTGGGGCTGCTGTTGGTCTGTCTTTGAAGGTGTTCGCTCTGCTTCATTTATGTTCGCTCATAGCGAACGTTCGCTGTTAGCGAACATTTATATAGTGTAGCGAACAGGCTCACGTGATGAGGAACGCGAAGAACATCTTTGAGCCGAAGGCGTCGCGTATCCTGAGATGTCTTTTAATCAATCCGGGAGTGGCTTGGAGTGTCAGGGGGATAGCGGATGAGGCCCAGGTCAGCGTTGGGTTCACCCACGCGGTCTCTGTATCCCTCCTAGAACAGGGCTACGCCGTGAGGAATGAGGGCAACGGGATAGAGCTGGTTAACCCTATCAGGCTCCTGGAGAGGTGGGCCAGCTACCACCAGTTCCTGCACGAGAACCGGTTCGAGGAGTACTATACGTTCGAGAATAGTATGGAGAAAACAATGGAACGACTGGGTAAGGTGTCCTCGCGTTACGCCTTGACCACTCTGTCCGGTGCTTATTTGGTGTCGCCCTACGTGAGACCCACGATCGTGGAGATGTATGTAGGAGATGAGAGGCATGTGCAGGACATCGTTGGGAGCCTTGAGCTGAAGCCGACGGTCGGCAACGGAAACGTCCGCCTGGTTCATCCCTACGATGAGGGCGTCTTCTACAAGGCCCAGGACGTTGATGGTGTAACGGTTGTGTCCGATGTTCAGCTCTACGTGGACCTGGTCAACTACCCATCGAGGGGTGAGGAGGCGGCCAGGAGCATACTTGAGAAGATAAAGGGTGTCTGGAGCGCATCGTTGCTCGGGGAGGCTGTGATTGTACGACAGGGACTTGACCGAGGCTTCTAAGGGTGCGCTCCTTGAGCTGTGCATAGCCCTGAGCCACTACAGGGGCGAGTTCGTACTGGTGGGCGGGTGGGCGCCCTACTTCCTCACTAGGCAGCACTTCGACCACTGTGGCTCCGTGGACATAGACTTCGCGGTGAAGCCGTCGATAATCCCTAGGTACAGCACCGTTAAGGAGGTGATTGAGGGCCTCGGCTACAGAGTGACTAGGAACCCTTTCAGGTTTGAGAGGAGCCTCGAAACAGTGAGTGGGAAAGGTTTCACGGTCCACCTTGATCTTCTGACCGAGCCGGAGGCTGCCTTAGGCCAGGGGTTCCTCGTGGAGGTGCAGGAGGACCTCCGGGCGTGCCTCATCCCGGGCATCGGCATCGTCTTTGATCATTTCTATGAGCAGGAGTTGGAGGCGACGCTTCCAGGGGGAGGGGAAGCCAGGCACATTTTGGATGTGGCGGACATCGTGGGGACGTTGACCACGAAGGGAAACGCCCTGCCCAGGTTGAAGGACAAGGACAGTTACGACATCTACGCTGTGGCGGGGCACCATGAGGGGTCGCCGATGAAGGCGGCTGAACGGTTCAAAACGTCGGTTCGGTCAAAGGGCAGCGAGGGTGAGCCTACGATTGCACGGGCGTTGCGGAACATCCGGTATGGCTTCTCTTCGCCGACTCGGTACGGATGTTTCTCTGTCTCCAGGTTTATGGGTTCAGATGGGTTGATCCGCAGTGACGCCTATCAGAGGGTGACGGTGTTCTTGGACAATTTAAAAGAAGGAGCCAAGGAATGAGCTTGATTTAAGATCCATCCACCGCGTTTTCACATTACTGCATGTTCATGCGTGTCTATCTCGGTAGTCATGGGTCTCCGGTGTATGGGGTGCGCTGCGGGTGATATATGTTGCTGAGTTAGTGGGGCTGGGGTTGACAACTGCTTGGAAGAATGATAAATTTTTCAGGTTGCATTAATTCTTCGATGAAAAAGCTCAGCGATACCGACAGCGCGCGCGTTTGGGGATTAAATTTTATCCCCCCCTTAAAATTTTCTTCTTCTCTTCACTCTCCTTCTCTCTCTTTCTTTATCTATCATATTATCTATCTATTACTCTCTCTAACTATTATATATACCCCACCACACAGAGGGGAATAATTTTTAAAGGTTTTAAACGGTAGATTAAATATCAACCTAAAAGTAGTTAATGAGATAATAAAGAGGTTCATGAAAATTGAGTGAAATTAATAATACTAATTTTATAGTATGTGCAAAATTTTGGTTTAAAGTGGATAAGTTTGAAGGCAAATTTTTGTCACAAATAAATAATATTATTAGCGAATATATGTCGAAAGAAGGGTTTGAAACTGAAGATTATCGAGAAATATTGTTAGGTCAACCTTTATTTGTTATGACATTTTATGCTAAATTACATTATAAAACTCCTACTCTTACAATGCGGTTCCAAAAATTAATTGGTTTTAAAACTCAAGAAGAAATAGATAATATGTTATATTTTGATGTTTTGAGAAACACAATGGAGGAGTATCCAGCTAAGGTTACATTTATAATTACTCATCAAAATATTAAAAACGATGTAAATGGATATATCATTAATATAGAAACGGAACCCATAATTGTATCAAAAATAAGAAGGTTGTATTATAAACCTAAATTAGACCAAACAAAATATAATAATATTATTGAATATCAAAAAGCATTTATAAAAAGAATTATGGCGTGTTGGGGGGGTGGAAGCTTTTTAGAAGAACCTCACGTAATTAATCCTTTAGAAATAAAACAAAAAAATTATTTGTTCGAAGAAGAATTTTTAATATTGTTACCTAAAGAAGTAAAAGTATGTTTAATAGAAGCAAATAAATGCTATTCAATTGAATGTTATAGGGCAACATCAATAATGATTAGGAAAGCTATTGAAATTGCTATAATTAAAAAATTTTACCAAACTAAAAATGAGAGTCGATTATATGGGGAAAATGGAGAAGAAATACCTTTAAAGTCAAAATTAAAATTATTAAGAGAAATCGCACCTTATGTGAATAAAAATATTAACGATATTGAGCTAGTTAAATGGTTTGGAGATTATAGTGCTCATGATCCTAATAGTTTAATTCTTGTAAAAGATATAGAGCAAAACACTCCAAAAACGAGAGCGTTTCTTATAAATCTAAAGTTAAAATAAATCATCATAACTAGTACCATACTTAATATAAAATAACACTTAAAGTAGTGCGCGCGCGCATCTTGCCCGATTCAGTCCGTCAGGGCGAAGCCCTGAGAGGAGGAGGGGATAAATTTTATCCACACACACGACGGGCTTTTGAGAGCAGAAAGGACAGTCAGTAAATGCCAAGGCAGTCATTAGCAGAAAATTAAAGTCAGGGCAGATAACGCTGGTAAACCTGTTTTCAGGGAAAGATATACTCATATTCATAAAGAAAATAATGTGGCGGGTATATCCCTAGAGGAAAAAGGGTATACTCGCGCGCACTTCTTTATTCGATAACAGACGCATAGTCAATCGAATTATAGGCTTCGTAGCCCAACAGTTCCCACAGCAACCCATACTTATGATATGTTATAGTGTAGGGTTTCCCCACGTCAAACATTAAATGCCCAGCAAACGAGATTGTCTTAGTTCCATCAAAGGTTACCTTTGTAAATACACCTAGATCCTTTTCATAATAGGTAATATTAGTAATTCTTCCAGTAATTTTGTGAGGTCCACTATATGTATTCAGGAAAATATCGATACCTGAAATTGTGATACCTGCAAGTACGCAACCCGCGAAAATTAATAATGTTAATTTTTTGTTTAACTTCATGTCTTCGCCGTCAATATCTATATGCGGTTCTAATAACATTCCTATAATGCGCGCGCGTCTTCATCGGTGCACAGCTGACGCCTGGATCAATACCCTTATTTTCAGACGCCGCCGGAAGGTATCATATGAACATAGCCCAAATAATCAAAATAATCATCATAATAATCGTCATCCTATCATCCGCAATAGGGATCATAATGTGGAGAACAAGCCAAGAGACTGTAACCCCCCTCAGAACCCTCAACCCCCAGTCCAGCGGACCCAGAGCACTAGTAGTCTACTCACCCGGTCTATCAGACTTCCCCCAGAAGATGGCCGAGGCATTCGCCAACGGACTGGCAGCCACAGACTGGAGCGTGGACATCGTGACCGCCAGCAGCCAGGCGCCCACCGACCTCACAGGCTACACCCTGCTGGTCATCGGCGGACCCATATACGGAGGCCAGCCATCCAAGCCGGTGCAGGACTACACGGCGAGGCTGGAAGACCTGAAGGGTCTGCGCGTCTACACGCTGCTCACGTCAGCGGGCGAGAACCCCCAGGCGGAGGAGGCCAGGTCATCCTGGATCACAGCCCACGGTGGCGTCGAGGCGGGCATGCTCGAATTACACACAATGGCTCCCAACGAGCCAGTTGACGGAGCCAGCGACCCGTCCCAGATCGCGGCCAAGGCCGCCCAGAGCCTAACAAAGTAGGTTATTCACCATGTCAGGCTCCTTGACCCCCTGGGAGAAGCCCTACAGCATCCCCTCGTACCTGCCCTCAGCCCTCAGCCTCTCAAGGATGCTCCTCACCCCAGTGTTCCTGAGCCTGCTCAGGGCGGCTAGCCCCCTCACGCTCCCGTTGTACTTGGCCGCGTGCGCCACCGACCTCCTAGACGGCAAGGCGGCCAGGCTCCTCGGCTCATCCTCCGCCGAAGGCGCCGCCCTCGACGCCTCAGCCGACTTCCTCCTGTTGGCCACCGGGTTCACGCACTTCATGCTCTCAGGGCTCGCGTCGCCGCTCCTACTGGGCCTGATGACGTTCTCACTCCTCCAGTACATCCACACTATAAGCCTCCCCGTCAGAGACACCCTCGGCAAGCACGTGGGAACCCTCCTCTTCGCCCTGCTGGGCGCGCTGATCCTGGCCCCCTCACCCCAAGTCGGCTCCGCGGTAACCGTGACAGGCGTCACATACACGGCAGCATCCATGATCCATAGGTTACAAAGCATACAGAGATACCACAAATACTGTGACGACCGTCAGGCAGCCCCCGCACCTCCACATAAATGATGGTCACCGCCGCCAACCACCACCGCCTAAAGACCTAGAAAAATCCTCTGAACCAGAAAACAAGCCCGAAAACGTGGAATCGTGGCGGTGGTGACTACACCCCCCCCTCCCCCCACCCGTGCACACACAGACAGACACACACAGAAACAAACCCACAAAAACAAACAACCAGTGCAACGTTTTTATACAGCCCCTCAAGACAATAGCCCTAACCAAGAGGACACACATATGGCCTGGCACGACACACTAAAGAAACACAAACAGACAGGCGGCAAAAGAAGACCCTACAGAAACAAAAGGATCTTCGACCAAGGCAGAGCCCCCGTCGAGACACAGCACGGCGAAGTCAAGCTCAAGACAGTAAAAGGCCGCAGCGCCATAAAGAAGACCAAGATCGTCAAAACCAACATCGTCAACGTGAACAACCCAGCCACAGGCAAAACCGAGCGCCTGGAGATCCTCGACGTGATCAGCAACCCAGCAAAAGCCGACTACAACAGACGAGGAGTCATAACCAAAGGCACCATCATAAGCACAGAGAAAGGACTAGCCAAGATAGTGTCACGGCCCGGCCAGGACGGCGCCCTCAACGCCGTCGTCCACGAAGAGTAAGTTTCTTAGCCACCCAGCCGGCACATCTACGTGAACAAGATGAGAGGAAAGGGCAAGCTCAGGCTCTACCCGGCCTACTTCGACGTCAACCTCACAAGGAACCAGGGCAGAAGAGTACCCAAGACCCAGGCGACACGCGAACCCACGCCCGACTCCATAGAGAAGGCCGCCCAGAGACTCGCCCTCAACCCCATAGTCGAGCCCGGCCTAGCCTACAGCAAGCAGCCGTGGGTGAAGACGGGCGTGGTGCTGGTGGACAAGAAGATGAAGAAGACTGAAATCATCAATGTGATCGCCGCGGAGCTGAAGAGATGACCCAGCCACAGACCAAGAGAATAGGCGAGTTCCTGCACGTATCCAAGACCGGGCGACCCGTCTACACGCTCCAGACAGAGGCCAGGATAGGCCAACCCGTCTTCAACGCACAAGGCAAACGTGTGGGAGACGTATTCGACATCTTCGGCCCAGTCACCGCGCCCTACGCCTCCATAAAGCTCAGAGACGACCAGAAGGAAGCGCCAAAGGACCTCTACCTCGGGGAGAGAACCGAGAGAAGACCCAGAGAAACGAAGAGGAGACCGAGGCGCTAGGGCTCCGGGTTCAGGTAGTCCCTGACCCCCACCACCTCACCGCCCCTCATGTAGACCCTGGGCACCCTACGCGAGACGCCGCACAGAACCTCATGGGTGATGGTGCCAAGCCACCCAGCCACCTCCTCCACATCCGGCTCCCCACCCGAGCCGTCGCCCCACAGCACCGCAGTGTCCCCCACCTCCACGCCCAGGCCCGTCGCGTCCACCATGAACTGGTCCATGCAGACGCGGCCCACCACAGGCGCCCTACCGCCCCCCAGGCCCACCTGGCCCAAGTTGCTGAGGCCCCGCCTGTACCCGTCCGCGTACCCAGCCGGGACCGTGGCTATATCCCTGAGCCCCGGCGTCACGTACGTCAAACCGTAGCTTATCCCCGTGGACGCGGGCACCCTCTTCACGTGGCTGACCCCGGCCTTCAGCGCCATGGCCGGCCTCAGCGACACCCGGCTATGATCAACGTGGGGCGAGGGATAGTACCCGTACAGCATTATCCCCGGCCTCACCATGTCCAGGCTGTACTCGGGGAGGTCGATGATGGCCGCGCTGTTAGACACGTGCTTCAGCGGCACCTCGACGCCCCGATCCTCCAGCGCATCTGCCACACCCATGAACCTCCCATACTGCATCCGCGTGTACGCCTTATCCGCCTCGTCCGCCACAGCGAAGTGGGTGAACAGCCCCTCCAGGATGAGGCCCCTCATGCGGCTCACCTCCACTATCTGGTCCACGGCCTCCGAGGCCTGTAAGCCCAGCCGACCCATCCCCGTGTCAAGCTTCACATGCACCACGGCCTCAACCCCCATCCCCGCCGCCGCCTCACTCAGCGCCCTGGCGTGCTCCACCCTGTAGACCGTCGCCGCGACCCCGTACTCCAGCAGCCTCCCATACAGGTACTCCGGCACGTAGCCCAGGCACAGAATCGGCGCCTCGAAGCCCAGCCGCCGCAGCCCCACAGCCTCGTCCAGCGTCGCCGTCGCCAGCCTGTCCGCGCCGCCCCCCAGGAACGCCTCCGCGGCCTCCCCCGCCCCATGCCCGTAGCCGTCCGCCTTGACGCACGCCATCACAAGCGCACGCCGCGGAACCACCCTCCTAACCTCCCCAACGTTATGAGCCAGACAGTCCAGATCCACCTCGGCCCACACCGGCCTCAAACCCAGGCCCACAGAAACCATGAAGTAAAAGCCACCACAAAGAGTAAAAACGGTTTAGGTCAAAGCCCACCCCACAAACCAACGACAACCCAAAAAAAACCCCACCCAGCCACAAAGACCCCGATTCCCGTTATTACAAGTAGCCTGTAACAAACCCCGAAAAACAGGGATACCCACCCACCAGGTACAAACCCCAACACAACACAGATACAATGTGGCGCGGCTGGCAGGATTCGAACCCGCGGCCACGGGTTCCGAAGACCCGTGCTCTATCCACTGAGCTACAGCCGCCCAAGGACAAAGGAATCCGTACACAAAAAAAGATTACCATACAGGCAACCATTAAACGTGAGGCGCCACAGTAAAGATAGACGAGCCCCATGAACCATGAACGCCCAGTGAAGAGCGTCGAACTCACGGCCCTAATCCACGCCACAGAGGACCCCGTCAAGGTGAGGAAGGCCATACTCAACATCGTCCCCGCGGACGTGGAGCCCCCCGCCTTCGAGGCGATGAGCCTCTCCGGCTACTTCAACGACCCCATCACGGCCCTGAGGATGAGCCTGAAGAACAGGCGGCCCTCCACGGACCTCATCGTCGGGGTGTTCAAGAGGCTCAGCTCCCTGGACCAGACGGCCCTCCTGGACGAGCTGCCGCAGAGGATCGACGAGAACAAGAACCTGTACATCAGGCTGGACAAGCAGAGAGCCTACAAGGGGCAGGTGTCACTCAGCGCGCACGACTCGATCAGGCTGAAGGCCAAGCTCCAGGTGCCCCACGGGGGCGACCCCGCAGAGACAGTGCGTGCCTACCTTGAGACGGAGCCTGTGGATCAGCCATGAGGCGGTTCATAGACCTTCACGTCAGTCCGGGCCCGGGGAGCCTGAACGAATTTATGCGCCGCGCCCATGAGCTGGGGTACCACGGCCTCGGCGTGGTGTGCGCTGGATGTGATGAGCCTGGCTCTCAGGTGGAGCTGGCTTCAAGGATAGACCTGGCTCCGAGGAACCAACAGGAGCTCATGGACCAGCTTAACAGGTACAGGCGGAGCTACGTCGTTGTCTCGGTGACCTGCACGAGTAAAAACGTGGCCAGGCAGGCAGCCAAGGATCACAGGGTGGACATCGTGAAGTTCCCTCAAGACCAGGGGGGTAAAACTGCGTGGATGGACAGGCAGCAGGCCGAACTCGCCGGTGGCTCAAACTGCTGCTACGAGGTGGACGCAGTGGAGCTGCTAGTCGGCGACCCGGTTAGATTGGAGAGGACCCTGACGATGGCGCGCCGCGAGATCGAGAACTCTCAGAGGAACGACGTCCCGGTCATCGTGTCGAGCGGTGCCACGAGCATAGTCAAGATGAGGGACCCCCGCTCGCTGGCGTCCCTCATGGACCTGCTGGGCGTAGGCGAGGAGGAGGCGCTGGACGCCGTATCCGTTAACCCCTGGCGGGTCGTGGAAAGAAACCGTGATAAGCTCTCCAGGGGCTATGTTTCACCTGGTGTTAAACGGATTGAGTGACTACGCCAAGGTTGACGTGCTGGTTCACTGCTTCTACCACAGGGTCGGCCTCTACCAGGGCCACCCGATACTGAGCGTCAGGTGGCCCCTCTCGCCCATGCCTCTCGGGGACATCGACTCGCTGTATGGCGGTAAGGTGTTCAGCCTAGGGAGCACCAACACGGTGCTCATCAGGGACGGGGACCTGACCATCGTCCACGACCCGGGGATACTGCAGCTGGGCCGCTACGGCGCATTCAAGCTGAGGATGGCTGAGCTGGGGTTGACGCCCGACGACGTGGACATGGTGATCAACAGCCACTGCCACTACGACCACGTGGAGTCCAACTACCTATTCAGGGGTAAGCCGCTGCTGGTCCACGAGGATGAGGTCAGGTACTGCGACCAGCTCTACTGGCCGGAGTTCACCAAGGCATTCATGGGTATAATGGACGTGGAGAGCTTCAGGGGGTCCAAGAAGGTGTCGGACCACGTCAGGATCATTGAGACCGTGGGCCACACGCCGGGCAGCGTGACGACCCTGGTGGACACGGAGGAGGGGCTCGTGGCCGTCGTGGGGGACGCCGTCATAGTTAAGGAGGACCTCCTTGAGCTTAGGCCGCCGAGTGTGATCACGAAGAACATCTCGGCCGATGTGGCCGTGGAGAGCCTGAAGAGGATCAGGAGCCTAGACCCTGTGACCGTGATCCCGGGGCACGACGCCCCGTTCTCTCCACAAGGTTTAAAATAGCGGGGTTGGATAGGTTCGAAAGTGAAGTAGTATGCCAACGCACGGTTCGCTTACTAAGGCTGGGAAGGTAAGGGCCCAGACGCCCAAAATAGAGGGCACACCCAAGAGTAATCCGTCGCCTAGGAAGCGCAACAGGATGAACTACTCAAAGAGGGTCGTGTATTCCCCGGACCGCTTCGAGCGTAGACGCCCTGACTCTTATTAGCCGGATCATTTCTCTGAGCCAGCCCCAGGTTCTCGCGTAGTAGTATATTACCAGAATCAGTGTAGCAAATATGCCTGTGAGGGCAATCGTTTTGATCCAGTCGTAGGGTCCAGTTGTTGTCGTGGCTGACACGCCTCCTTTTATGTACTCGTCCTGGAGGGTCTTGACGTTGTACTGACTGTAGACGTGCATCGTGTAGAGCAGTGAGGCTATCGAGAAGAGGGTGAGCGCTAGCTTCCAGTTGTTGTGTAGCGTCTCTATGTACGCGTGTATTCTGGGTGTTAGAAGCGCCATTCTTGTGATGATGGGTTCATGTATTATCAAAAATGTATTGTCCACATGTAGAGCGGATTCATCGGTATACTATTATCAAATTAGAGGATTTTGAACTGTGACGCTCTGGACAGGGTTGCGGGTACATGGTTATTCTAGGTGCGCTGTCAGCCACCCAACCACTACATCGATGAGAGGCAGCCTGTGCTCAGTGTAGCTGTGGTCAGCGTCCTTTATATCCACCCATAACTTGGGCTCGTTTGCCGCGTTGTAGAGTAGCCTACAGCTCTCCGGCACAGTGACGGTGTCTGCCGAGCCGACGACAACGAGCAGTGGAGCCTTAACCATTATGATGTTGTCCATAGGGTTCACAGATTTCGCCGCCTCAACTACGTCCTCTCTAAGCCTCTTCTCCGTCCACCCGCTCAGCTTCCCTTCAGCCATCTTCATAAAAACCGGGACGACGGCATCCAATGCTTCAGCCGACGACCATGCGCCAATGTCCGACGCTGGGGACATCAGCACACCGGTCTTCACGCCCCTGTCCTGGCTCATGATCTTGGTTAGAGGCACAGCGCCCATGCTGTGAGAGACCAGCCCGACGCGTTTAACGTCCACGTAGGGCTGGCTCCTCAGGTACTTCAACGCGTCCCGCGTACTCGGGGCCAGGTATGTGAACCTGTACTCCCCTTCGCTACCCCACGCTCCCCTGTAGTAGAAGATCAGAACAGCCACGCCGCTGAGCGCAAGCTCCTCGGCCAAGTCCATGTTCTTGTTGTCCCCTGGGTAGCCGTGGCATACGGCCACGGCGGGGTACTTACCTTCATCGGCGGGCCTGTACACCCTGCCCTTCAGCGTGTAGCCCTCGCTAACGAAGTTCACGTCCTCGACGAATATACCAGCCATATTCACCTATCTCCCCTAACAACGAATAACCTTAACCATTTTTAACGCCAATGCACAGAATGAGCCCCGATGGGGAAGCGCATCACCACCCGGTTCAAGCCCAAAAACCTGTGGGTCAGAGAGATGGTCGAGGCCGAGCCGCAGATAGCTTCGAGCTTGGACGTCACCAAGGACATGCTCAGGCTTCAGACCCCCAGGCACAGCATGTGCAGCGTCTGCAAGGGAGGCAAGATGCTTTGCGGCAAGACGAGCTGCCCCATCATGGCCCGGCTCGGGGCCTTCGGCAAGCTCTTCCAGAGCATCAAGGGGACAGAGATCGATGGTAGCAGCCCGCCCAGCGTATTCGTTGGACGGTTCGGCTACCCATACGTGCAGGTGGGGCCCCTCACCCCCACGTTCTACGGCAACACGCAGATACTTGACGCCCCCGAGCAGTGGTTCGGTAAGAGCATCGACGAGATAATCCAGTACAGGAGCCAGTTGGTCAGGGGGATGACCCCCGTCAACGTGAGGAAGCCTTGGAAGGCGGGGAGGCTACTGGAGAAGACCCGGGAGCTCAGCCTCGCGGAGCACTACGTCGAGACGGAGCTGAAGCTGACTCGGAAGCCCAGCAACCGATTCTACATGAGCGACGACGTCCAGCCCATCGGCCCCACGGCGCCCATGGAGAACATGGACATAGGGTACATCCGCTGGAACAGGCACATGGAGAGGTGCCACTACGACACGGACCTCAAGGCGGCGCCCGCCGCGGTCAAGCTCTTCCAGGAGAGACTGCCCATCAGCAACATCATGCGCGCCTTCAGCATGGGCAGCTTCGGCGTCGAGAAGAACAGGAGGCTGGTGCCCACCAGGTGGAGCATAACCGCGGTGGATGACCTGCTGGGGAAGCACCTGACCCAGAAGATCAAGGGACATCCCCTCATCAACAGGTTCGAGGTCTACGAGTCCAACTACATTGGCAACAGGTTTGAGGTCATGCTGGTCCCCGACGCCTGGGCGTATGAGGCGTACGAGGCGTGGTACCCTAACACCCTCTGGAACCCGGACACGGAGCACGTCAACATAGTCACGGACTGGGAGCCCTACGACGGGCGGTCAACCTACGCGTCCATGGGGGGCTGCTACTACAGCGGCAAGCTGGCCGTCCTGGAGCACCTGGAGAAGGTGCAGAGGCAGGCCAAGGTCTTCATATTCAGGGAGGCGTACCCCGACTACATTCTGCCGGTGGGCGTCTGGCAGGTCCGGGAGAACGTCAGGAACGCCATGAGGCAGGAGCCCAGCTGCTTCGACACCTTCAGGGATGCCCTGGGCCAGGTTCTCAGCAGGCTCAGCATACCCCTAGAGCGGTGGATCGAGGCCGGGCCCCTGCTCAGGCACACCCTCAGCCAGAGGAAACTCACGGATTTCATCCAATGAGCCACCCGAATAGGCCATCAACTCAGAGCAGGTGATTTTCGTTGAACTTATTTAAGGGGGGGGTCAACCCAGCGAGAGTATAATCATACCTCGGAAAAGGAAGTGTTTGGGGGATTAGTTTTTCTGCCTTATTCCTTCTAGGAAGGAATAACGATTAGCGGCCCGAATATTGGGAAAAATGATTACTACTACATTAGTCTTCAACACATAGTAAATAGTGCGCATCAAGATCGATGATGCCCTTAGAGTTCTGCAGTATTTGAGTACACTTGAGAAACCCATGGGACGCCTGTTTTACGGGCTCAATTGTTGAGAACTGGTTTCGAACAAAGGGTAATCTGGTGTCTAGGACAACAACCTGCCAGGATGATGAGTATGCGCAGGTTAAGAGAATACACGCTTATCGGAGCCATGATGGTTCTAGGCGTAATCTTGGGGACCGTGTACGTTCATGCTGCGGGAGGTCAGGCAACCTTGACATTAAGTGATGGGGAGCTCAGTAGTGTAGAGGAGAGGGTAGCCCTAGAGAATGAGGCAATACAGATAGCCTTAGCCGACCCAAGAGTCAAACCGCTTGTCGAGGGGAATGAGGTCAGGATCTTCTCGACGTTCTACACCCAGTTCAAGCTAGTGTTCACTAACGAGACGACGGAGGGGCCTGGCTGGATAAAAGACTTCAAGCTCGGTTGGGACGGTAAGTATCGAGCCCTCGTCACGGTACGCTACCCAGACGACACAGGCTATAGTATCCACGTGGATATCACGGACAGAATAGTCGAGGAGCCTAGGAAGGTTTACTGGAAAGGAGAAGGCTTCTATTTCCTTACTCCGTGAGTAATTATCAGGAGCTCTCATGGAGGCTTGACGGGGCTGAGGAACCTAAGGCTCATACTCTTCGCCGGGCTGCTCGTCTCCATGTTCGTTCTCACGGTCAAGCTCCTCCAACCAGTCTCCATCCAGCTTATGTTTGATGGACAGAGGATCGAGTTCACGCAGCAGCCCGCATTCTACGCCTTGAGCGACGTAGTTCTCGCAGCTGCTTCGGCCTTCACGGCGGGTGCTTGTGCAGTTTGTCTAGCCGTGGGGGTGGGGGAGGCGTCCGAGGGTGCCAATGGCCTTAACGTAAAAGCCGACCCTTTAAGGGTACTCGAAGGCATTACGGACCAGGATGAGAGGGTGGTCCTCGGCCTGGTGGTTGAGTCGGGTGGCTCCACGTTTCAGAGCGATCTCGTCGAGAGGAGCGGATTCTCGAAGGGAAAGGTGAGCCTAGTCCTGGACCGGCTTGAAGCAAGAGGAATCATTCAGAGAAAGAGAAGCGGCATGACCAACCTAATTACTGTAATAGAATCCCATTGAAAAACAGAATCGTCTCACCGAAGAGAAGGCACGAAGTAAAAGATGGAGTTTTTTTTTCCCCTTATAACAAGTACGCCATTATAAGCCGGCAGGGGCGCGCCGGACGCCGTGAAAACGATATTACTGCAGCAGTGATAAGCCACAGCGACAAGCGGCGGAAAACGATTATTACTACAGCAGTAATAAGCCCCAACGGGCAATCCCGGGTGCCATCGCGCGGCCAAGCCCACTTGTCCGCATCAACTTTAAAACCGGCACCAATTCCCTTATGGTAGGCACGTGAGACCATTGAACCCGAGAGAGGTAGCCGAGAAGCTGCACGAGAACGAGCGCAAGGTGCTCCAAGCGTTAGCGGAGGGTACCATGACCACAGAGGAGCTCAGCCGGACCACAGGGCTGGGCAGGGACGCCGTGGAGAAGGCGTCCGACTGGGCGGCAACCAAGGGCGTCGTCTCGTTCAGGGAGAAGGTCTCACAGTCATACGCCCTCACAGACGAAGGCAGGCAGTATGCCCGGAAGGGTTTACCCGAGCAGAGCCTCAGACGGCTGCTGGCCCACGGACCAAGGCAGATATCTGACCTCAAGGAGACGTTCGAGAACCTCAACATAGCCCTTGTGTGGATAAGGCGGAACGACTGGGCGGAGATAACCCAGGGCGTCATAAGGCTCACAGATAAGGGGTTGAAGGTCGGGGAGATAGAGGAGGAGCGGCTGCTCAGGGTGCTGGACAGCGACGAGCCGGTACCCGGAGCCGGCTTCAACGACAATGAGCTGGAGACCCTGGACCAGTTCGTAAAGAGAAAGCTGGTGGAGAGGACCGAGAAGGTGGACAGGCACGTGGAGGTCACCGAGTTCGGGTTATCGGTCATTCCAGAGCTGGGGCCCACAGAATCAGCGAGGATCATCACCCAGCTGACCCCCGAGATACTGGCCAACAGGGAGTGGGTGGGGGCGACTTTCCAGAGGTACGACGTGACCCTACCGGCCCCGAGCCTCACACCCGGCAAGCGCCACTTCATCAGCCAGGTCATCGACTACATCAGACGCTTCTGGGTCGAACTGGGATTCAAGGAGATGAAGGGCGAGTACCTGGAACTCAACTTCTGGAACTTCGACGCCCTGTACCAGCCGCAGGACCACCCGGCCCGCGACCTGGCCGACACATTCTACATGAAGACGCCGTACAGGGGGCGGCTGCCGGACGCGGGGATGGTTGACCGGGTGCGGCGCACCCACGAGGACGGCTGGACCACGGGCAGCAGGGGCTGGCAGTACAAGTGGGACCCCGAGTTCGCCAAGCGGACGGTGCTCAGGACCCACACCACCAGCCTCAGCGTCAACCAGATAGCCAAGCTCAAGCCGGAGGACCTCCCAGGCAAGTTCTTCAGCGTGGGCCGAGTCTTCCGCAACGAGGCCATCGACTGGAACCACCTCTGCGAGTTCTACCAGACCGACGGCATAGTCATCGGCGAGGGCGTCACATTCCGCGACATGAAGGGCTACCTGAAGGCGTATCTGGAGGGCCTGGGATTGAAGAAGTTCAGGTTCCGCCCAGGCTACTTCCCGTACACAGAGATGAGCATGGAGGCCGAGGTCTGGATCGAGGAGCGGGGCGCATGGATGGAGCTCTTCGGCGCAGGCATGTTCAGGCCAGAGGTGGTTAAGCCCCTCATCGGCATCGACGTACCGGTGCTGGCGTGGGGACCCGGATTCGATAGGCTCGTCATGCAGAGCTACAGGGTCAGCAACATCAAGGAGCTGTACAGCAACGACATCGGCCTCCTGAGGAAGGCCAAGCTGTGGGTGAGGTGAGCTAAGTGCCGGTCATAGACGTTAATCTGGAGGACTTCAGAGGGCTGCTGGGCAGGAGAGTCACGTTGGACGAGCTGAAGGACAGGCTGCCCATGATGGGTACAAGCTGGGAGGGGCCCACGGATGAGGGGTTCGCCCTGGAGGTGTTCCCTAACAGGCCGGACCTCCTCAGCATAGAGGGCCTTGTGAGGGCTTACGCCTCGTGGACTGGGGAGAAGCCGGGGCTGAGGAAGTACCCCGTCAAGAAGTCCAGCTACGAGGTCACCGTGGACGAGAAGACCCAGAGCAAGCGGCCCTACTTCGTCACGGCAGTCGTCAAGAACGTGGACTTCGACGACGCCCTCATACGCAGCTTCATCCAGATGCAGGAGAAGCTACACGTCACCCACGGCCGCAAGCGCCGCAAGGTGGCCATAGGCCTCCACAACCTAGAGCCCGTGGAGTTCCCCGTCACCTACACGACGAAGCCCCCCAGCTTCAAGTTCAGGCCCCTGGGGGAGCGGTTCGAGAAGGACCTCACATGGATACTAGGAGAGATGAAGACCGGCAAGGAGTACGCTTGGACCGTTGAGGGCTTCGACGAGTACCCCATCATCCTCGACAAGAAGGGCATGGTGCTCAGCATGCCCCCCATAATCAACGGCGAGTACACAAGGGTGGACGAGTCCACCCGCGAGCTGTTCATAGACGTGACGGGCACCGACCTGAAGGCCATCACAGAGGTGCTGAACGTCATCTGCGTCACCCTCGCCGACAGGGGCGCCGAGGTCCACGAGGTCCACAACCACTACCCGGACGGCTCGGTGCTCACAACCCCGAACCTCAGGCCCTGGACCATGAGGCTGGACAACGGCTACGTGAACAGGACCCTGGGCGTCGAGTTCACCCCCGAGGAGACCGCCGCGGAGCTGGAGAAGATGGGCCACGGCACCAAGGTCAAGGGCGACAAGATACAGGTGAGCATCCCCTGCTACAGGGCCGACGTCATGCACCCCATCGACCTGGTGGAGGACGTGGCCATAGCCCACGACTACGACAGCTTCGAGCCCGAGATACCTCCCATCCACACAGCGGCGGGAGAGGACCCCAAGGAGGTCTTCAGCAGGCAGCTCCGCAACTTCATGGTGGGCTTCGGCCTCATGGAGGTTGTTACCTTCATGATGAGCAACAGGGACAAGCTGTTCACCAGGATGATGCTGCCTGAGGAGCCCATATGCGAGACGGAGAACCCCAAGATGGAGACCTACGACAGCCTCAGGAACAGGCTGCTTCCCAGCCTCATGGAGATACTGAGCTTCAACAAGCACCACGGGTATCCGCAGAACCTGTACGAGGTGGACGACGTGGTCGGCATCGACCCGTCCACGGAGACGGGGGCTAGGACCAGGAGGCGGCTCGCCGTGGTCATGTGCCACGCCCGCGCTAACTTCAGCGAGATCAAGGGGCTCATGAACAGCGTCCTGGAGAACCTTGAGCTAGAAGCCGGCGTCTCCGAGGGCGGGTGGCCCTGCTTCATAGAGGGAAGGCGCTTCACCGTCACCGTGGACGGCGAGCCCCTCTGCTGGGCGGGGGAGATCAGGCCCGAGGTCCTTGAGGGCTGGGGGTTGGAGATACCCGTCGCCGCCCTGGAGATGGACCTGGACCTACTGTTCAGGCTCGTCCAGGGCTGAGTCCAACTTCCTCAGCACCCGGGTGATGAACTCGGTCTTAGCGTCGGTGTACCCTTTCCTGTCTTCGCCGTGGCGGTCGGCTAGGCGCCTCTTCAGCTCGTCGTACTCCGCGGCTAGGCCCGGGTCTGCCCGGAGCCTGTCCCTGAAGGCGAGCTGCCGCCCCCAGTGGCGGCTCCCCTCCACAACCAGGTGGACGTGGTAGTAGAGCTCTCGGGTGCCTCTGCCCAGGCAGTAGAACCACTCGGTCTCACCCGGCTCGGGGGTGACGTCGAGGTAGCCTGCGGGCTCCAGCTGCCTCTGGAACAGGTCCGCCTCGGCCCTGTCCCTCACGCCCACCATGATGTCTATGATGGGTTTAGCCCCCAGCCCTGGCACGGATGTGCTTCCCATGTGCTCTATAGAGCCAGCGCAGGAGCCTAGGGCCGCTCTCAGTCTGAGCTTCTCCTCCTCGAAGAGCCGTGGCCACTCAGGGTTATAGTCCACGATCACGACTCTGACGTTGGGAGCCACGGTGATACTGACCCGCGTCCGGGCTTTATGTTTTATACTGTGCCGGGTGGATTCATGGGTGTATGGAAAGGCCCGGGTTCCCGCCCAACCTTGCGATGCTGGTGAGTATAGCCGCCGTCTCGACGGCGTCCATCCTGATCCGGCTTAGCGAGGCGGCGCCCATCACGTTGGCGACCTACAGGATGGTCCTCTCGACCCTCATGCTGGCCCCCTTCTACGTGAGGAGCGGAGGTGTGAGGCGTTTCAGGGATATGGATGGTGGGCGGCGGCTGAGCCTTGTGGGTGTGGGCGTGGTCCTGGCTGTGCACTTCGCGTCGTGGATCACGAGCCTGAGCCTGACGAGTGTGGCCAGCTCAGTCATCTTCGTCCACATCGACCCCGTATTCGTCGCCGTCGTGAGCCACTTCCTCCTCGGCGAGAAGGTGAGGCCGAGGACGGTGCTGGGCATCGCTGTAGCCTTCGCGGGGGCCACCATGATTGCGTGGGGTGACATGGGTTTGGGGGGAGGGAGCCTGTACGGGGACGCCCTGGCGCTCCTGGGCGGGGTGATGCTGGGTGTCTACATTCTGGGTGGTAGGCACCTGAGGCAGAGCCTTGACCTGGTCTCCTACGTGACGCCCGTGTACGCCACGGCCGCGGTCGTTCTGCTGGCCTCGTCCCTGGCGCTGGGGGCTCCGCTGGTGGGGTTCCCCCTCGGCGAGTACCTCATCTTCTTGGCTTTGGCCGTGGTGCCCATGATCTTCGGGCACACGGTCTACAACTGGGCCCTGAGGTATGTGAGGGCGCCCATCGTCTCCATCAGCCTCCTGGGCGAGCCCGTGGGGGCCTCCATCCTGGCGTATTTGTTCCTTGGCGAGCAGCCGGGCGGCTGGGTGGTGGCGGGTGGCGTCGTCACCCTGATGGGGATACTGGTCAGCGCCTACAGGGCGGAGTGACCCACCCACGGGAGCAGGGTTCTTAACTGGCTGACTTAACGATATACGATCTTCATGGCTGATACAAGCGAGCTTAAGAGAAGCGTCCAAGCTGAGGTGGACGCCGTGTTCCCGAGGCTCAAGGAGCTCAAGGACGACATAGGGGCGAACCCTGAGCTTGGGAGCGAGGAGTACAGGTCCAGTAAGCTCCTGGTGGAGGAGCTGAGGGCCCACGGGTTCAAGGTGGAGTACCCGTTCTTCGGGATGGACACGGCCTTCAAGGCCGTCGTCAAGGGTAAGGGGAAGGGGCCTGTGGTGGCCATCCTGTGCGAGTACGACGCGCTGCCGGGGGTGGGCCACGGGTGCGGCCACAACATCATCGGGACCGCTGGGCTGGGCGCAGGCATAGCCGTCAGCAAGGTTATGAAGGGTCTACCCGGGGAGCTGTGGGTGGTCGGGACCCCAGCCGAGGAGGGGCACGGCCCCAGCGGCGGAGCCAAGGTGAGGATGGCGCGTGGGGGCGTGTTCGACAAGGTGGCTGTCTCGTTCATGGTGCACCCGTGCACGGGTCCGACGCAGGTCTCGGGCAACTTCCTGGCCGTGAGGGGCGTGGGCATCGAGTTCAAGGGTAAGACGAGCCACGCCGCGGCTGACCCCCACGAGGGGGTGAACGCCCTGAACGCCGCGGTTCTCACGTACATGGCTGTGCACGCCAACAGGCAGCAGCTGAGGAGGGACGCCAACGCGGTGGTCCACGGCATCATCAAGGAGGGTGGGCTGGCCAGCAACATCATCCCCGACAAGGCTGTGCTCCAGTTCGGGGTGAGGAGCAGCGACGACAAGTACGTGCCTACGCTGGTGGAGATGGTTCAGAACAGCGCACGGGGCGCCGCGGTGGCGACAGGCTGCGAGGTAACGTTCACGGTCTCGGATGGCCTCAAGTCTAACCTGAGGAACGACGGCCTGGAGAATCTGTTCGGCAGCATGTTCAAGGAGCTGGGCTGGGAGTACGAGGACCCTGTGAAGACGGCGATAAGGCCGCCCGGCGGGAGCACAGACTTCGCCGACGTATCCCACGTGGTTCCGGGTATCCACCCCATGATCGGCATCCATGGCCAGGACATCGCCATGCACAGCAGGGACTTCGCTGCGGCGAGCCTGACGCCGGAGGGGGACAAGGGGCTGGAGGTGGGCGCCAAGTCCATGGCTATGGCGGCTGTGGAGCTGCTGACGCGACCGGAGCTGCTGGCCGAGATCAGGAAGGAGTTCGAGGGTAAGCGCCTCTAGCTCAAACACTTTTTACGCTGTAGCCCGGCTCCACTGTAACCTTTTATGAGAATTGGGTTGGTGTTGGGCGGCTAGTTGTCCAGCCACTCCATTATCTCGGGGACGCCCACGAGGCCGTCGCCGGGCTGGGCCACGGGGTTCTCCCTGACGGTGAACACGTAGCCGTCCTGGGGCGCCGTGAGGGTCTCCAGGGTCTCGAAGGTCCTGGGGCTGTATATGTAGCCGACCTCCTGGCCCTTCTTGACGGTGTCCCCCAGCTTCACTGTGGGTATGAATACGCCGCCCTTCTGGCTGTGGGCCACGTAGACCTTGGGGTCGGCCCTCCACTTGAGCTTCACCTGCCGTTTGGGGAGCTTGACCTCGCCGTCGATGATGCCCAGGTCGATCATGATGTTCCTGAGGCCCTGGTGGGCGATCCTGACGATCTCCTCCTCGAAGCAGCCGTGGCCGCCCAGCTCGGGGACGATGGCCGGGATGCCCTTGTCCACGCAGCAGGCCCTGAGTGTCTTGCGGCCGCCGTAGGGCTCGGTCTCCACGTAGAGGATGGGTGCGCTGAACAGCCTGGCCATCTCCTCGGAGCGGGCGGCTGTCTCCTTGGGGGCCTTCTCCGAGACGCCGTCGGCTTCGTAGAAGACCCAGGCGGGGCAGTGGGGGCTGGCCGTGTGCAGGTCCACCACCTCGTCTGTGTGGGGCACAAGCTCTGTCCATATCCTGTGGGCCATCCTCTCCGTGAGTGTGCCGTCGGGCCTCCCGGGCCACAACCTGTTCATGCCCCCGGGCTGTGGGTCGAACATGGTGGCGCGGGCCTTCTCCCTGAACGCCAGGGGGTTGGGCAGACAGTAGATGAGGGTTCCCCTCATCTCCTTGGGCTTCAGCTCCTTCATGAGCCGCCTCAGGCCCTCCAGCCCCATGATCTCTGAGCCGTGCTGCGCCACCTGAACGTACAGGGTCTTGCCGGGCTTGGCTCCGTGGAGGACGGTGAAGGGGACCTCCAGGGTCTGGCCGTCGGGCCAGAAGTCTGTGAACGTGAGTACGCTTCTCTTGGTTTCGCCGGGCTTGACCGTCAGCCCGGCCACGGTTACGGGTGAACTCAACGCGAATCGTTGTTGATTGAGGCTGGGTGATATTAGAGGTTTCTCAGATGGGTGTCCAGTGGATGCTTTTGCTGGTGGTGTACCTCTGCTTCACCTGGAGCCCCATGCCCATGCTTACTATCTCGGGGACGACCAGGTCCCTGAACCTCTCGCTGGGCTGGCCCAGCTCGATGCCCTGGCACTCGGGGTCCAGGTACAGGTAGTAGGTCTGGCCGCGGTAGGTGACGGCGCCGTTGTCGCCGCGCTTGTAGACGGGCTTGTTGTGGATTCTGAATGGGAAGAGTCTGCAGGCGGTGGGCTTGGTGCCTTGGAGGGTGCATATCCACCTGCCCATGAGGGGGCGCTGGAAGACGCAGCGGCCGTCGGGCTGGTTTCTGAGGTAGGCTTTGCCTAGGCCGTACTCCATGACGGCGGGGCCGTATGTGGAGCCTACGGTGACCATCTCCTCCATCTTGAGGGGGACGCGGTACCCTATGCAGCAGTTGCCGCAGGCTTTGCATGACCAGGTGTTGACCTCGGTCCATGGGATGAGGGCGCCTCTCCTCAATGTGGTCTAAGGGCTAAGGTATCGGAGGGCTATATATGTAACGCATGTGGCGGCTTCTTTGGTGGTTGTATATACGGCCTTTCGGGTCGTGGGGCTTGACTCGTTGTGTCTCCGCGCGTGCGCGTGGGGGGGAGGGGGGGTGTAGTCGCCGCCGCCGCGTTTTCCCGTTTTTGGGCTTGTTTTGTGGTTCGGTGGCTTTTTAGGGGTCTGTGGGCGGCGGTGGTCGTCGGTTTGTGTCCGCCGGTTGTTGTTTGTTCGGCGGTGTTGGGGTGATGGTGGGGTCGTGGTGGCGGGTGTCTGTGGCGTTGAGGGGGCCGGGTGTGTGGGGAGGCTGTGTGCGTTCCTCGGCTCGTAGGTGGCTCGGACTCGTTTTCTAGAATCCAGTAGTTAGTCTTCCTTGGACCACTGTTTTGTATAGTTCTATGCCGAAATCGGTCACATTAAACGTTGCGTAATGGCCTGGATGGTTTGCTGTTCTGTATATGATCCCTTGTTGCTCTCCGGTCTTCAGGGCTTTACGTATGCTCGATTCAGATGTGTATCCCTGATCCTTTAGGAGTTTGAAGGTCTCTGTTACCGTTTTTGAGGCTTCTTTAAGAGCCTCTATTAGATCTGAGTTCATCAGTACCCAGTTTTCGGCGTTTCTCTGCTCTATCCAAGGTACAAACTCACTCATGCGGCTTCCTTTCCTCTGAGTTATGAATTAAGTCCTTCTAGATAAAATAAAGGTATAATTGGGATTTCTTTAAGGCTTAATTTAGAGATGACGATAGTCTTTTACAAGAAAAGGTATTAAATTACCATCGCAAAAAAGGTTAATATCCATTTCAAAAAATATTGGAATGGCAATAAAATCTTTATCACTTTGAATTAATCCTATTGGACGGCTACTAATAGTGCCGAACTCATCGAATCTTATAGGTCCAATTACACTAATTGTATACCACCCTTTTTCTTTTATTATAAAATCTACAGATATAGTGCCGGTTATATATATCTGATTGATTACCTCTGCATAATATTTTTTAATATTATTTTTTACCTCTGATATAGTAGCGTCTTCAAAATCTAAAGCATCACCTCTTTGGATAGATATTGGAATAGATAAATTTTCATGTTTTTGTAAATACATGTTTAGTCTTAACGTTGCATTGTTTTCTGGAATATATATTACAGCAATTTTTTTGCCCGAATCTTCCGTGGGATATGTTTGGAGTATTCTATAGAAACTGAGCTGATAATATTTTCTAAGAGATGTCCCATAGGTCATCATATCGTACAAAATGTTTACAGTTTCATTATTTTTAGGATTCTCAATATTATATTTATAATTAAAATTAGTATATTCATTATAATAAATTAATGACGTTAATAATAAAATTGCTGTAATAATATACGAATATGATTTCCAGAATGACCCATTCATTCCATATCTATATAAAAGAGGCGATTATTTAATGTTTATCTTTTAACACAAATAAACGATCTTTACGTAAGTAAAACTTACTGAAATCGTTTCGCGCGCGCTCATTCTATCTGAAAACCTTATCCAGACAACCCAGACATACAAAACATGAACACCCTCACCCTCGAAGAGAAACTAGGGCAAATGCTCATCGTAGGCTTCCAGGGACAACAAGCCCCACCCTACATACATGACTGGCTGAGGGAGGGAAAAATCGGGGGGATTATTCTATTCGCCAGAAACATCGACACCCCGAGACAGCTCGAAGCCCTGATACGAAGCCTACAGCAAGCTGCGAAATACCCGATACTCGTCGCAATCGACCAAGAAGGAGGAACTGTCGCAAGACTCAGAGAAGGGTTTACCGAGAGCCCTGGAGCCATGGCCCTCGGTGCAGCCGACGACCCCCAATTAACTAACCAAGTCTCAGGGGTCCTGGCAACTGAGCTGCGCGCCGTTGGCGTCAACTGGAACCTGGCGCCGGCCATAGATATCACCCACAACATCCACAACCCCAGCGTTGGGACGCGGAGCCTGGGCGCCG
>Ga0299912_10000341_pt1 | contig 41665 bp, 53 predicted proteins | sample RVTome_2_FD_207667 | JGI IMG/M metagenome (GOLD analysis project Ga0299912, IMG submission 207667) | Soil microbial communities from uranium-contaminated site in the Upper Colorado River Basin, Wyoming, United States - RVT95D214 (version 2) ... | reverse complement strand
CCTCGTTCAAGGCCTGAACGACCTCGGGGGCCTGATAAGCCCGGCTGTTGTAGCCGCGGCCGTTCCGGCGACAGATGGACATCCAGTAAATGCCGCAGCCCGCATAGAAAAGTGTATAAACGACCAGGACGACTGTCACGGCCCGACGCATCCCGCCCCTGGGAATGGACCCGAGCCATCTCCAGAACAGAAAAGCGGCTGCGATCAGGAGCGGCGCGAACATGGGAGACAGAAGCCGGAGATCCGGCCGCAGCAAGCCGTCGACGAAAACCTCGGCGCACATTAAGACCACCCAATAGACCAGCGCAAACAAGGCGAACAGAAACGGGATCCCGGGCGCTTTTCCATCGGGGCAAGCGGCCTTTCGGTTGCGGTAGGCCACGACGATCATCCCGGCCATGATCGCCAGCAGGGCGACGGCCACCGCCGCCGAAAGGAAGGCGTTCTGGCCGGAAAACATCTCGATTCTAAAGCTTCCGGGCACCGCCCAGGACGAGAGCGTCGAGCGCAGTTCCGGCAGGAACGAGGCGTCCAGGACGGGGAAGACGGGACGACGGAACGGAACGCGGCCCGCCCTGAGGGAATTAGCGAGAATGAATCCGGCCAGCGGAAGACAGCTCAAGAACAGGAACGCCAGCGCCGCCGGCAGCTTCTTGAAGGTGGGCTTTTTGGCGATAAGGCACAATCCGACGAGGCTGGTTCCGATGAGCGCGGCCGCCGAGTACCGCGTTAGAAATGCGAGGCCGGAAACAACGGCTCCGGCAAGGAGGAAGCCCCGGCCGCCCTTCTCCAGGTATTCGGTCAGAAAAAAGAGTCCGGTCAGGCATAAGAATATGAAAAGAGGTTCCGAAAGCGCCATGGTATGGACGTAAAGCATGCTCTCGGATCCCAGCATGAAGAGGGCCGCCCCGACGGCGAAGGATACGGAACCTCGAGTGGCGCGGTAGACGAGGAATCCTACCGTCGCGGCGTTGAGGCCAAAAAGGAAGATCGCCAGCCAACCGGCGGCCGTCTGGGCGCTGAAGCCTGCGCCGATCAGGGAGGCCAGGCAAACAGGATAGGCCGGCAGGTAATAGATCTCGGGACGGGGCCTGACGCCCCCCTCGGAGACGATTTCCCGGACATAGTCCTCGACCGGAATAGGCCGATAATACCTGAACAGGGCCGAATTGTAACCCTGTCCCCGCGAGAGGTTGATCGCGCAGTCCAAGTAGCGGGCCGAGTCGGGATTCAGACCGACACCCCGGGCCAGAGACCAACTCAAGCCGGCGGCGCCGCCGGCCGCGACGGCCAGAAGCACGCCGACGGCGCAGACGGTCTTTAACGACGGGCTCAAGACGGCGCGCCCCGTCGAAGCCGACATCATCTTCATGCCTTTGACACGATCCTCAGATCGGCCTTTTTGAGCTTTTCCTCGATTTTCCCCTGCAAGGACGCGTCTTGGCTGCCGAACTTCCAGGGCAAGAAATTCCGGTCTATATCAAGCTCGTTCTGGAACAGGCTTTGGAAACTCAGAAGAGGGTCTTTGGGGTCGTTGTTGACGATGAGACAACACAATCGTTGCAATTTCCGGTGCAGGAATGCGCTGCGGATGGCGGCCCTGGTCAGAAAATCGTCGGGAGGCAGCGAATACCCGAGAAAGACGAATTCGCTGGCCTCCCGGCAGACTTCCAGGATGTCCCGCCAGACGGAATGCTGTTCCTGGTAGGTAAACCGTTTGGCGAAGGTGGGCGGCGTGATGACCGGCGGACATGACAACGCCGGATAATCATTCTTTTTATCGAGGGTGCGGGGCATTTCGAGCTCATAATACGAGATGATCCGTTTATCGGCGGCCTGAATCCGGTCATCGTCCTCGGAAATGAAGTACGCTTCTTTATTGCTCATACCCTGACGGACATCATACCATCCGATCGAGCCGTGCGGCTTGAGGATCAACAGCCCGCCGCGTTTCTTCCAATGGGGCAGGTTGTAGGACACGTCCAGGTCACGAACCTCGGTCAGATAAACTTCAACCTCCTCGTCCCAGTTGAAACTGACGATGGCGTCCGACTTCGGCTTGGCCCTCTTGAGAACCGACGCGATATCGGCCGGAGGGCGGCCGATGTCACCCGTCGAGCAAATGTCGTAAAAATAGGTTCGGGTGGCGGCGGCCAGGACATCGTAAAACGTCGACCGGAAAAAATTCTTAGTCGGAATCACGGGCCCCGACGGCTTGGGGGATTGCGTCTCGAGCAGGGTGGGCGTTTCCGTGATCGTTTGGGCCACCGTAAAAAACTCCGCGATGTTGACGTCTTTAATGTCCTGGAGCCGAACCGAAAAGTACCTCTTGAGGACTTGGTCGATGATCTCCAGAAATTCCTGGGCCAACTCGCGATTCGCTTTCGTGGATCGCAGGGTGTTGAAGAAGCGGCGTTGTTTTTGGGATCTCGTTTTTTTGCCCTGGAGGTATTCCACGAGCCTGCACATGAGTTGTTGACCGGTCGGATACCCCAATCCGACCGAGAAGCCCGCCCCGATGAAAAGAACACGCTTATGTTTGTCTTCGCTCATGACTCCCCTTTGTCTGCGGCGAGGCTGCCCTTGTCCCTTCACCCGCACAATCCTATCGGAAATCGGCGCTTCCATTATATATCTCCACGGTGACATTTTTGTCAAGAAGTCGGACGAGCCCGCCTAAGAGTTCCGGAAGGAAGGTGGAACCGGAGATCCGGCTGAAGCTCCACGGACTTACGTCCGTGGGATCCGCCAATGGCAGGCTTAGGAGCGCCTGTCCCCGAAGCGGGGATTCGCTATCCCTCCATGGACTTACGTCCATGGAATCCCGCGAAGGGGATTGAAAAACTGGGGATAAAATAAGAAGTGACCCGTGTAGGACTCGAACCTACAACCCGCGGATTAAGAGTCCGCTGCTCTACCTATTGAGCTAACGGGCCATTTAATTTATTTTCAATGAATTAGAAGCCGCAGCTCCTCTCCCAATATCGGCAGTGTGAATAATTTGTGAATATTCAGAGCCTTCTTCGCTAACATTAAACACTTCGGCCAGCGGCTCAACGGCCTTCCGCTTCAATCTTTCGCTGCTGTGCGCATAGCGAGAGGTCATGTTGATATCATAATGGCCGAGGATGTCCCGCAAAGACACCAAGTCCGCCCCGTGGAGAAGCGAATAGGTGGCGAAATTGTGCCTCAAGTCATGGAAACGGCAGTGTTCTATCCCCGCCCGCCGCAGAGCGCCATGCCAGGCGCTTCTAATCGAGAGGCGAGGTTTTTTCTCTTTCATAAACACAAATCCTTTGCCCTCTCTTTTAGCATTTTTCAGGATTCTTTTCAATAGCGAGTTGATGGGAATCTTCCTTATTTTCCCGTTTTTTGAATGCTCGACCTGGATGAATCCGGCTTCGAAATTGACCTCGCTCCATTTGAGCGACAATATCTCTCCAAGCCTCATGCCCGTATTCAGGGCCGTCAGGATAATGAGCTTCAATTCGTCGTTTGCCTCCCCAACAAGGCGTCGGATCTCTTCGGGCGAGAGGATTCTCTCCTTCATCTCCTCCCTCAGAAATCTCACCTTTTTTACGGGATTGGAATCGACATAATCCCATTTCGCGGCCAGGTTAAAAAGATGTTTAAGAAGAGCGAGCTCACGGTTGATCGTTGCATTAGCGGGCTGGGTTTTTATCTTTTTGACCTTAGAGATTCTGACCGTGTTCTTCCGCTTTCCCTTGTACTGCTCGATGAGTAGGGGCGTTATATCCGCCAGCTTGAAATCCCCGAAGAAAGGAACCAGATTTTTCAAGGAGACCGCGTCCCGCAGCCAGCTTTTTTTATTGGTTTTTGACCAGTCGAGGTATTGTCTGGCCATTTCTTCAAAGCTCATCTTCTCCGTCTTGGGAAGGCGGAATCGCTTCCTTATCACGTCCGCCTGACGGGTCTTCAAAGCCTTCTCGGCCGTTTCCCTATCAAAGGAAACGGCTTCTCGAATGAGCCTTCCGTCGTTGTAAAAAGCGATCCAATACTTGTTGTTTCGTTTGTAAACGCTTCCCGAGCCGTAAGGACGTCTCTTCCTTTCGCTATTTCTCATCGGGTTTTCCTTTCTTGGAATCCGTTTTCAGTTTCTTTACGAAATCGTTGAATTTTTCCTTGCCTCGTTTTCGCGTTCTTTCCATCGAGACGGAAATCCCCTTATCGAAATCGACTTGTTTATCCACCCAGGACTCTAAATCGGACTTTCTAACCCTGACTAAAGCCCTCTTCCCACAGCCTAATTTTACTACAGGCAGCCTCCTTAAGGCAACCCACTTTCTGACCGTGGAAAGTGGCATGGAAAGATACTCAGAGACTTCCTCGACTGTAAGCATCTCGCTATCCGATGAAATTATGCTTTTGTTTATGTTTTGGGGGACATTCACCTCTTTCTTCCTCTTTTTCTTTTTATTTTCACTATTCTTGTCTCCTTCTTTTTCTGCCTTTTCTTCACACTCTTTATCAGCGCGAAGTCCCTTGGACTGAGCGCCAATATTCCCTATAATATTCGCGCTCTTCACATAAAATTCAGTCAGTAATCTAAATCTCACCTTCTCTAATATCTCAGATCCAATATTCTTCCGCACATTCTCCCTAATATTCTCCATCATCTCTTCGGTTTCGGCACAAACCCAGACCTCGTCAAATCCCACACCCAAATCCTTGCTCACGTTAAAGGATTCATTGTCGTGGATGGCAATCTCCACCGCAATCTTCCTATCCCCCATCTCCAGTAAAACGTCCGCTGCCTTGCCGAGCGAATCGTTTTCTATGCTTGGAACGGCTTCACCAGTCTTTTCATAATACGTTTTTATCGTATAAGCCCAGAACTGATGGGTGAAGCTCCCCTTCCCCTTCTGATTATTCGCTCTCATACCTAAGCTTTCGGCAATCGCCCCTCCGTTTGCCGTTGTTTTTACCAAGGTAATTATTCCACCTCTCTTCCCCGTATTTATCAGAACCCTCTCAATCAGGTCTTTTCTTATCAGCTTCTCTCTTAGCTTATTCCCTTTCCACGTAGAGATCCCCAATCTCCTGTCTCTCTCCGTCGAAGGAAGAAAAGGCTCTCTTATTATCGACTCCAGATAATCCATCTCCTCTTTTAGCAATGAAACAGGAGCCCTCTTTGCTGCTTTCTCGGCTTCCGGCTCCTTGATCTCCTCTGTTTCCTTAGTCACCCCGACGATTACGTTCTCTTCTTCGTAAGGAACATAGCTGAGCTCTCGCGTTTTCTCTTTCATGAATTCCTGCACAACGCTCTTGTCTACCCTCTTGAACGAGAGCTCAGGAATATTAATCAGGAACGGCTTCTTCCATCCGATGAAATGCACGATCGCAGCCCTTCTCGGCATTTCCGGGATGAAAGCCTTCTGCTCCTGGTCCAGGGCCAGGGCATCGGAGATGGCCTTAATGCAGCCCCCGTGAGAGAGCCTCAGCACCAAGCGCGTGCCCAAATTGCCCATCCATGAGGCAGGGATGAGGCTTGGCACCTGGTCCGAGAGGATGAGGGAGACGCCTCGCTTTCGAAAGTTCCTTGCAGCCTCAAATGAAATCGGCTCCGTCAGGTCTGCCCGTCTCGCCTTCTCATAATTGACGATCCTGTGTCCTTCGTCCAGAAGCAAGACGAGCAAGTCCTTGTCTTCGGCGTTCTCCCTAAAGGAGGATATGTACGTCAGCAAGTGATTGACGAACAAATTCTGATGATAATCGCTCAAGCCGCCGATTTTAAATACAACGGACTTCTTCATGAGCCAGGGGAAATCCAAGCCTGCCCTGCAATCGAACATGGGCAATTTCACCAGGTCCGAGCATCTGTTATTGAGGCTCTCCCAGTAGCCCGAGTTGCGGGAATTCACCCTGAACCTGAGCTTGTTGAGCTCCCGATAAACGTCCTTCAAGGCAGGATAGTTTTGCCCGCCCTCCAGGATTCCCCTTAGCTTGAATTGCTGAAACAGGATCTCGCCGATCATGTTAATCGAGCCGTCCCTAAGGTACAGCGACTCGCGCAGCACGTTCATCAGCTTCTCGAACCATTCAAGGGGCTTGGTGTTCGGCGGATTCTGAAACAGGTTTATCTTTACGGCCGCAGGATCCAAAACAAAGAAATCCTTTGGATTCTCCATGAGCAGGTCGGAATATTCGTCCTCGAAGTCAAAGAACCAGACGGGAATCCCCTTCCTGATGAGCTGCACGGCAACGTGCTTGCATAAATAGCTCTTCCCTGAGCCGCTCTGGCCGAAAAATCCTATGTGCTCGGTAAAGACGTTTAACGGCAGAAAGAAGTTGAAGCCGATCTTATGGCCTTCAAAGACCTGGCCAAGGTTTATGTCCCCTTTCTCGACCTCCTCTTCTGTAGGATATTCCCAGAAAGGATTCTCCTGCTTGGCAATGATGGAGGGCATCGCGGACAAGGTCAACAGCCTGGCCACTTTCTCGGCTTTCTGCGGCTTCAAGGCAGAAATCAATAGGGCATTTGTAGTGCCGGTGTCCTTCTTCTTCGCGATCTCGGCCAGGCGCACGAGCTCGTCAAGGCTTTTCATTGAATGAACCTGAGCGCAAGGAATACGAGAAGGCCGACTGCGCCTATGGTCAGAACCAAGGAAATGACGTTTCTTCTTGTCATCTGATTACGGCAGTTGGTACAGACCATGCCGACCTCTTCCACGCTTTCTTGGTCCTGTTTGCATGCCGTGCGGCCGCAGACCGCGCACAGATTGCTTGCTGAGCACGCATTGCACAGCGCCAGGCCGCAGACAACGCAGACCCCGCCCAGCTCTTCTTCCGTATGGATTAAGTGATGGCAGCCTGGAGCATAAGAGAGCTCGGAAATCGAATATTCTTTGAGCCCTTCCTCGTCTATCAGGGACTCTTCGCTCTTCTCAACGACCGGTGCCCCGCTCAACGCCGGGCCTTTTAGGATGACTATCTTTTTTGAGAGGAGCCCTTTTTTGGACAGTTCGTGAACCTGGTCTAAAATGCTTCTATCAGGCATTTGACTTCCTCACCTGTTCCTCTTTGCGCTTCATCTCCTGCACCACGTTGTCGAGGTAGGATTGATAGAGCGTGAAAGACTGCTGGGCTCTCTTGTTGAAAAGCGCGGTAGCCAAAACAGCCCGCGATTCGTGGCAATGGCAACCGTGAAGAAGCGCATCCGCATCTTCGAGGCATTCCTTCATGATTTCCAGATTCTCCTTTCTTAGCTCCTGCTGCAATGCCAGCTCCTCTTCTTTGCTTATCTCCGCCCTGTTCCATGCGCCAAAGCACTTGAAATTCCTTCCCAAACGGCTTCTCATTTTCTTACCTCCTGGGCTTTTGATTCGCCCCATATTTTTCTCTAATTCCTTTGGAGAAACGTCCGACCTCAAAGAGGAAAAAGGAGAATATTGTCGGTGAACGAAAGTGAAACGACATTATCTCCTTTTAGGGCGTTTCGACCAGGCACGGCACGGGTTCATCCCTGCCGAGCCGTAAGAACGGCGGAACCGATATTTTTTTCTTGGATGCCAACCATGCGTCCTCCTTTTCCGTGTTAATTTCAGGTTCAAGATGCTGGGGATAGGAATGTGCCCCACGGGCTTCGTAATGCGCTTGACCGATTTCCTAGGACGCAGCGCATGCCTAGTCAGAAGGTGCGTTGGTCTTAGCTTCAAATAATATTTCCGTCTACTTCTCATTCGCACCGGAACCCTCCTATGAAAGCGAATGCAGTTAATCCGAAAATAGTGATCTTTCTCACGAAATTCAAAGCCCAAGCTTCGTAGCCGGTTTGGATGCCGGTATGGCCCACGATAAATCTCCAGAATAGCGTCATCAGTACGTAAGCCACTGCTCCCATAATGAGAGCTCTGGATACGTTCAACTTCTTTTTCATATTTACCTCGTCCAGAAATCGGTTGCGTCCAAAACATTTTTCAGTCCTTTCCGAGTCGCGTATTCCTCGACTGCCTCAACTTCGTCTTTTCTCGGCCTTCGGTAGATATCAGGATATCTGCTCGCCACGTGGACCGGGACATACTGGTCGAGCACGCTAAGCCAGAGGCCATTTTTGTATTGCGATAGCCAGTCGATGCTCTTCTTGTGGCAGCACTCAACATGGCCGGGCAGCACAAGAATCCGAATGATGATTCTTGCACTCTGTCCGATCATCAATTCAAGCCCCTTGGTAGCGGCCGTCATGTAGCCATCTACGCCTGAAAGCCTTTTTGCACAAGCATCATTGCCGAAGGCAAAGTCCGGGAGATAAACGTCCACAACCCCGGCTAGAAGATTGATTGCCTTTTCACTCCCGTACAGATTCGAATTCCACACCAGGGGCAGATTCAATCCATCGGGCGAGAACTTCAGGCAGGACAGAATCCAGGGTATGTAGGGATTGGGATCCCCGCCCGCGAATTCCAACGAGCACACGCCCGGACAGAGCCGGATGAGGCCGTCTATTCTTTTCCAGAAGGCCTCGGCATTGTCTGAGATTATCTCTTTTTCTGTCTTGACTTGCCTTACGCAATAAACGCAGCTCATGTTGCATCCTGAGAAATTGACGACTACGGCAGGATTAATCACGGGCTCTTCCGCGATGTGGACGAAAGGGACAGAATACAAGGTCTTATCCATGAGCCCGCATTTCCCTTTCTCCCGGAAACGATTCACCCTGCACGTCCAGGCGCACAGCTCGCAGGAGTAGAGCATTCCCAATGCCTCCTGTGCCTTCTCTTCCAGGAGCCCGCTATCCTTTGCGGACTGCCATTTCGGGAGGAATCCGGCAGAAGGGCGAACCGACTGAATCCTGAAATTCGGGTCAGCGTTCTGAAGGAAGGTCATGGCCTCAATGCTGGGATCCATGACCACTGCTTCATCCCCGATCTTGAATACTTCATTCATCTTTGTCTCCTTATTTGGATTTCGCCTTCACCTTGACCTTAACCTTCTCTTTTTTACGGAGTCCGCTCATGAGGTCGCTAAAGTTCATCATGTCCTCATGGGCAGGCAGAGACTTCGGAATGCCAAATTCGCCCTCCAAAGCCTGCAACGAAAAATCTTCGTTTCCGCCTTCGAGCGATTTAATGACATCTCCCAGGCCAGGCGCTAAGCTGAACTCCATCAACTCGGGAATCTCAAAAGAGACGCTCCCCAAGTCCGCCACATCTTCCTTATGAGGAATCTTCGCCTCTGCCGAAATCATTCCCCCTTCCTCAAGGATGCTTTCGCTCACAGGCGCGTGTTGAATGTCGTGGTCTCCATAATTTGAGGAATTCGGGATTATGATCTCGATGAAGGTCATCACCCCCTCTTTGGCATAGCGGATCTGAGGGAATCCACAGCCTCTCCTCTCAACTTCCATGATGGGCGTAAAATCGACCTGCATCTCCTGAACATGAATGCTCTCCATTTTCACTTTAATATCGCCATGCGCAATGTCCCCCATGTCGCCTTTAATGTCGGCGCATACTTGGTTGTTCAGCCCCTGTTCCGCCATGATCCGCATACCTGCGGATTCTCCAAACCTGAAAGTAATTGCTCGGCTCATTGCATTTCTCCTTTTATTCCCTGATCCCATTTCCTCTCGACTGTAAAGGAAATGAGATTGGCTCCTGTTTTTTGGAAATATTTGCCCCAGAACTCTTTCAGAGAATTCCAGTATTGGTAGGATTTCTTGGTCGTGCTGACGCCAAGCGCCCATACCTTAACATCTTTTAGGTCTGCAACGAGTCCCCTTGCTTCAACCTTGCTCATTGAATTCGCGTCAACGACCGGAACGTTTTCCACGTCAATGTCCTTCGAATTCCGGAGATCGCTCAGGGTGATAAGGATCTTCGTCCCGCACTTTTTCTCAAAAAGGATTGATGCAAGAATCAAAGCGCCAAAAACGTCCGTACCTTTTGCCTCTGGCTGCAATTTGATCTCTTTCCATTTGTTCATGACAGCCAGCTTGTTTTTGGCCAGCTTCTCCGAGAAATATCCTTTCTCCATTGAAATCCACCCGTCATAGACGATATACGGCCGGTCAAAGCTTTTTTCGCTAATCCCCACGATCCTTAAATGAGTCCCTGGCTCAAGCTTTCTCATGACTTCTTCCACGAATTGCTCGTTCTTATCGAACTCTGTTTTTCCAAGATAGTCTGTCTCTAGGGACGAGCCCGTGAGATCGACCAGCAGGATGACTGATTCCTGAATCCTTTCTTCTCCCCTCGCAAAAGCCACGATGGCCAGAATCATGATGATTGAGATGACGATCATCGCAATCGGGGAGAGCAGCGGATTTTCCCGCGAAAGAGGCCCGGCCAGGAGCCCGCGGTCGAACTCATTAGCCACCTTCTTGGGCAGCACTTCCATCTCTTTGAGGGCAGCAGCGAGTTGAGCGATTGATTGCTCTGTTTCCCTGAGCTTCCTTGCATGAGATATAACAGGCCGAGAGACAAGAATCCTGCTGATGGCTTCATGCAAGAGGACGCCGCTCACGAATGCGATGGCAAGAGACCCCAGGGCGATCGCTATGTAAACGAAGGACGTCCTTGAATAGAACTGGCTCGCGGTTCTGACCTGCGCATCCAGGCTCTCCGCAGAGGTATTCGCGGAAATAAGGGCAGCACGCGCACTGGAGAGCAAGAGGAGGGAAACGATAAAGAACGTGGCTGAAAAGAATATCAGGTAGAGCCGCCACTTATTGTAGACTTCAGGCGTTCTCGTCTTAAGCAATCGCAGGTACTCCTCCATGGCCGTTGTTCCCACGATCATCAAGCCCAAAGAGATGATGAAGCTCTCGGCTCCGAGCTCAAACGGCCTGAATGTCCACTGAAGTAGCCAATATTCCGCCGCAAGAATGACGAGAAAGAGCATGAGATAGACATAGCCCATGTTCAGATTTTGCCTGTGTGCTTCGATGGGACGGCCCATTAAAAGGCGTTCTATCCCGCCCCCAATTTGTTTCCGTTCTTCAGAGAGCAGCATTCCCTTTATTCGGAGCTTTTCAATCTTCTCTTCTGCGAAGGCTTTTGCCCTCTCAAAGACGTTTGCCCGGACCTCCTGCTGCCTCTGGGGATCAAGGCCAGCAGCCCTTCTCCCCTCCTTGTAAGCATCTTTCAGTGTCTGAATCATCTGAAATCTCCTTTCACTGACCATATACTTGAGTGAAAGATATTTTTCGCAAAGGCAAGGAATATTCTTAAAGGGGATAGCTTTATATAGTAGCCACTGACAAGTAATAACTATGGAAGCGAAAAACGAAGAAATTGTCTCAGCGGAATATTTAAGGAATTTGTTTAGCTCAGATCAGTTTATCGATATCAACATAAAAGCAGGAAAGAGAACCGAAAGAACAGGCCATGAGACCGCCTATAAGTTTTTTAAACCAATTGGCAAAGACACGTTTAAGGTGTCAAGAATATTTGAAGGAAACTCGGTTTCAACGGAGGGATTCGAGGATGAACTTGAAAAGTATCACAAAGCAATAACAGCCAGTTCCGCCATCTATCCATTAGTTTCTGTGCATTTCCATCCGAATCTTCAGCTAATTCCTTCTCCCCAAGACCTTCTCAATGTCCACGGGAGTAAGATCGCAGGAAGAATAGTCTACGGCTATGATTTGAATCCAATCTCTATAATAGGCAGAAAACATGACGACATAGATCTCCTCTTACATCAGCAAAAAACCCCGTTTCTTCCAGAAGGGCTATTTGGGCAGATGATGAATGATCTTTACGATTACAGCTTCTGCAACGAATACAATGAAATATCTCCAGATTACCCATACTTGATAGCCGAGAAAATGCGCGAAAGCGGCCTATACAAAACGGCAATAATAAAAATTCGTACCAATGGAAAATTCAATTTCAATTCTAAAGAGATTGATGATTTTTCTTTTGCAGCAAGAAAATGTGTAGAGGAAATCTATCCCGGCCCTGGGCTAAGTGCTTTTATGAATGAAATCTCCGCTTTTCATAGTTGAACATTTCTGTGTTTTTCCCTATTGCGTAATACTATTTCTTATCCTTAGGCGGGCAAGGGTCACCGCCATGGCTATCGGTTCTTGAGATCTTGCCATCTTGATTGTGAATAATAAGCTCTGTGTTTTGATTTCTGCTTATCTGCCTTGCTTTGTCGATCGCATCCGTCTTGTGATTGAAATGGTCAGAGGCTCTGCTTGCGCCTCCTTTCTTTACATCCCAGCCGCCCAATGAACTGGGAACTACGTGATGAGTTTTTCTTGACATTGCTTCCTCCTAAATAATATTAGAAATTTCCGCCTGGCTTAGTAACCAGCTTTCCAATAAATCACTTCGGGGTCCAAATCGTATCAATTTGTATGAAGAGCTCTGCTGATCTTCGTTCTGCGGTATGCCTATACCCCTTGGGGACTACAACGTGAAATTCGCCGCCATTGCTTTTTGCAGCATTCGAAAAAAGAGACCATTGGCTGACTGTATGCTCATCAAAGATGGAATCAGACGTTTCAGCCTCAAGAATTATCCGAATGTTAATCTTATCGGCTGTCAGGTCTGGAATATGATTTCTTCGTATCCCATATATGATATCAGGAGGTGGCAATCCTGGGATATCTGCCCTGATATTACCAAAACCTGAATTGGCGAAGTAACTGGCCATCATGCGGATCAGATCTAGGTGTTGCCTTGATTCATCTTGATTTCTTTGCATATTTTCCTCCATATGATTGGTTTCATCTTCAATAGATATATTCCGATAATTTTCCAATTTTGCCAAAAAGGTGGATAATTTCTTCTGAGATCCGGTCTATAATTATAGATAAAGATCGATGGATAACGACAAGGTTCTTATCCTACTAGAAAAGATTGACTGGAAGGACGTAATTTTGCGTCTTACTCATTATGCTATCTGGAGGTCACGCCGCTACTACTGGAAACGGGGAATCTCGGGCCAACTGCTTGCTGGTAAGACTCCAGAAGACATAGCATGCGTGGCAATTGAGAAAGTTCTATCCGGAAAAAGAGAATGGGATCCCGAAAAATACCCAAATCTTCTCACTCACCTAGAATGGATTGTCAATAGCGATATGGAGCATCTGTTTTCGTCAATGGAACATCAAACCACTGGTAATCTACCTATGTCCCAATCTGGGGAAGAACTGGAAACAGACAGTTGTGAATTATGCTCCGATCCTACTCTAAATATTTATGGCAAATTGCCATCTCCCGAGGATGCGTTAATTGCCAGCGAAAATAAAGAACGTGAAAAAGAGCTTGTAAATAAGCTATTTAATTTGGTAAGAGGAGACGAGGATCTTGAGATGCTTCTTTTATGCTTTGAGGAAGGGATCGATAAGCCAGAGGATATTGCTGCTCAAACCGGATTTGATATCTCAAAGGTCTACAATCTCAAAAGAAAGCTCCTCCGCAAGGCTGCAAAATTAGGAAGCCTTCTTCGGAATGGAGAACATAAATGAGTAATGCGAAAGACTGTAAAAGTTTTTTTGAATGTCTTTCTGACTTCATGAGCTATCCGGAGGATCTCACCCAAGAGGAATTACTTGATGAGCTCAAAGCCCAAGGAATCGATGTTATTAAATTGGATTTGAGGATTGCAGAAATTGTGAAGAAGGGCTTAGCAGAAAGGCGGCTTTCTTGGTTGAACAAGGCAAGAGAAAAAAGATTAGAAATTATTAAGTTATTGGATACTGCGCAAATAAAAAAAGAGACTCGGGATTTAAAGGCCATATTCCAAGATATTGTAAAAGGTAATTTTGGCCAAGATGCGCTTCGCTACGCTGAAACCTATTTTCGAAAAAAAGAATCTTTATCAGAAAATGATCTGACAAGCTTAATTGAAGATTTAGATCATCTTGGTCTTTTAGAAGAATTAAATAAGAAAGAAGATTAATGGAACAAACATTAAAAAGCTTTTTATCCGCCTCATTAAAAGCTGAAGAAATAATTAGAGGCCTGCAAATAAGAAATCCCTCCGAAATCTTAATATTGGAAATTGCGATGGAGCGGGGTGCATTCGTGAACGAGAAACACCTTGAAGGCTATGAAGCAAGTCTCACAAGAAAAGGCCGTCTCGGCATAATATCTGTCAATAAAAGCATCCCAGAAGAAGGAAGAAAAAGATTTGCCATTGCTCACGAACTTGGTCACTTTGAGCTCCATGCTGCATCTCAAATAATATTTTGCGCAGAAGACGACATGTTTGTATGGAATGAGAATAAAGAACAAGAGATAGAAGCCAACGAATTTGCTGCTAATTTGTTAATGCCAAGAGATATTTTCATGCGTTATCTAAAACCAGAGCAGCCAAACATGGATTCAATTATCGAGCTCGCTGATAAGTTCAGGACAACCCTGACCGCTACCGCATTGCGATATGTACAGCTCTCGCCAGAACCCTGTGCTGTAGCCATCTCAAAAGACGGAGTAATCAAATGGTACTCGAAATCTCCCGGTTTCGATTTCCATATTAAAGTAGGGGAGAATTTAGGAAAAAGTACAGTCGAGGCAGCCTCAAACCCGGCAAAGGTGCCAGCCTCGGCTTGGTTGGCGGGGGATATCGACGAACACGCTCTAATCTATGAGCAGTCTTTGACTCTTCGAGGCTATGGAGTCATGATATCGTTATTATGGCTTTGTGACCAGGCGCTATCTTTGTCAAGCCGACTTAAAGAGGATGAGACAGAGTTCGATCTGACAAATCCTTTCACGCCTGATGGAAAAAGATGGCGATGGTAGTATTTCTTCCGCCTTACGAAATATTCAATCTCCTAGAAGCTTATATTCCGTTACTTCCCTATCTTCTTCCTAATTGAAGAAAGCACATTTTTATACCAAATAAGCACTTCTGCGGCTGTAATTATGAAAACTGCATCTCTTACTATTCCGAATACAACTAACTTTGCTTCTTTAGATTAAGCGAAGCAAAGCCTCAAACGATCTCTAGGCACGATTTCGTTGCCTAATGAGTCCTGACAGCTTCGCATCAACATCGGCTGCAAACTCGCGAATCGTTTGATGAGCAGCTAAAATATCGAGATGATTTTTCTGAATTACATCGCCTTCCTTATACGCGTGCTGGGTCGACTTTTTATACATGCGCTCGATAAAACGATTATCAATCCGGGCCTTGCAATGTTCAATTTTGTGACGTTCTTGAATAAGCGTATATATTGACTGACCATGTTTACACTCAAGTAAGTCGATTTTTGTCTTCGTAATGAATGCTCCCCACGAGCTGCCGCTCATTGCGGGCACGCTGAAATAATTCAGAAGAACAGAACTGAAGTAGACTTCAAGAACGCTGACAAACCGGCTAACGATAATTCCATAAACAAAATCCCATATATCTTCCATTTTAGCTAGAATCTTCTTTATTGGCAGTTCAGGATACCATATTTTTTCCTCGTCATCTAACATCATAGAACGATGGATTTCCTGTTTTTGCCAGTTAAGTTCTAAAAATAAAAAACCCCTGGGAATCTCTATATCAATAATTTCCGCGCGTTTGCCTGTTTTAAGGCTTGACTTGCCCTTTTTAAGGCCTGAGGCGATCATCATTTTTCCTGACTTTTTATCTTTGCTAAGAGCTCGCTGAAGATAAGGATATCCGAGGACAATCTCAAAAAGGTCTATGGCCCCAGTAATGCACGCATATCTAAAAAACATTAAGTCAAGGTCTGATATAAGAGCGTTTAGCTCATCTGTCATGACATTTCCTTCGGCAGTTATTAAACTGGGGTCTAACTTATATCCAAACAATACCGGACTTAATTAGCTACCAAGTTCTTTCGATTTTTTATTATTGCCATACTAAGATCCGATACTACTTGTATTATTTTAGATTTTTTCATTTAAATTCCCATCTTCTTTTATGCTCTTTCTTGATCCATGCGATCCTCCCGACTTAATGCTTTATTTCCCCGCTTTTTTCCTTATACCCGAAAGCGCATTTTTATACCAGATTAGCACCTCTGAGGCAGCAATTATGAAAATTGCATCTCTCGTAATCCCAAATAGGACGATAAAGGCAGTTTGTTTCACGTTTTCGTACAAATTTGCGTAATAAAGCATCTCGAAAATTAAAAGGAAAACTGCAACGATCGCGGCCACAAAAACCGCTTCTTTCCAGCCTATGCGAATGACAGCTGTAGGCAGCATCGCTTCTGACTCTTCCTGTCCTTTCAGACTATTTCTTACTGTTACAAACTGGCGCCGCTTTATTAATAAATCCAATGCATAGGCATAATTGTAAAAATTGGTCATGTATAGAGCAGCAAACATCCAGAATATGATGAAATCTTTAAGCACGCCAAGAACAGGTGGCCAATCAAAGGACTTTGACAAATCCACGGCAGTAAAAGGGATCATCCGCAGATAAATCAAGTAAGCAATTGCAGTACTAAGAAACGTAATTCCTATGCTTATATACCAGCTATTCCTTTTCTCCCTTTCCAAAATTGCCTGGGGCAAGATGAAGCAGATAATCATTCCCATAAAAACAACAAAAACGCCAGCAATTATCGTCAATATCGAAGGAATGAAATCCTTCTCATGATAAATGAAATAGATGCCGAAACCGTCAAAAACATACAAGAGAGAATAAAGGCCGGACGCAATCCAAATATGTTTTTCCTGCTCAACGTAATCAGGTGAGATTTCAGCCCTTATTTTTCTGAAGTGTAGAAAGACTGAGATTCCTTTCAAGATGTCTCTGATAATCGAGCCTATGGTTTTCGGCTTAGGCGCGTAGAATAATCTCGCATAAATGTCATAAAGTTTTTGGACAGAGACAATTTCAGCTCCAAGCTCTTCTGCCCTTTTTCCCGCGGCAAGGTCGATATCCCTCTTATTGACGAGGGGCACAAAAACCTTTCTTATCCCTGATTCAAGGGCGACCTCGACTTTGGCCTGAATCCCTGCCACGCCCAGGATCCGGCCTTCTTCGATGCTGTGTATATTGAAAGCCCCGGTAATGGCAATGTCCGAAGCAACGGGCTGGCTCAGATAATAAGATAAGATCGCCGTCGTCAAGGGAAGGCAGATTGAAGCGCCATCATAGAAAATGCTCATGTCTTCAGCCTTGCCGTTTGTCCTGACAATCTGCCAAATGACCTTTCTATTGCTCAAGCCCTCTGGGTATCCTCTTTGAACAAGGAAATTGTGTGCAACCTTTCTTGCTACTTCGGAAGCGTCTTTTATGCTCTCCCCTAATTCCTCCCTCTCAAGGTGAGAATATTCAATCGTCTCTTCTCCTTCCTCAATCCTCACCAGAATGTTTTTAATTATCCCTGACCTATCCTGTTCCTTGACGAAAAGTCCCCTTACAACGCCTGAGCGCGTTTCTTCTTTCTCAAGTTCACAAATCCCCTTTTCTATTATCCAGGCCACCCTCTCGACTATGTCTTCTCTTCCCATCTGGCGCAAATAATTGAAATAGGCGCTGAAAAATGTGCCAAGAAGGGCAGCGCTTATTCCATTTTTCTTCAAAAATTCTTCGAGATGAGAAAGAGGTTTTTCATCGACCTTCTTATCTTCAGCTTCTGAGTCCGCGGCATATAGGACTTCTTTATGAACGCCCAAAACATCCTTTTTCAGGGCATCTGCAATTGCCAGAAAACACCTGAGCTGGGTAGCCTGGTATGACATTTCAGAAGCGAGATAGTCCCTCTTTTGAGCATCCAGGGCTAATTCAAGGAATTTCGAGGTGTATTCAGGGTTCTTTATGAGCCAGGAAGGCTCTTTGTTTATGAGAGCAGGAAGTATTTTTCTTAAGAAAACGTCTAATGATTCCAGTTCCTCTGTGAATTCGTCAAACGTCTTTTTCCCAATGAATGAGACAAAAAGCTCGGAAGCCTCAATCAGCCTGTTTTCCTTATAAAGCCTGAGGATGTCTTCTCTCATACAATAGTATTTTTACGTCTTCCCTTTCCCCGTGACTTCTGCAAGGAATTTCTCCGCCTCTTCATCGCCTGATTTCGACAGCTCCGCAAAGATCTTGCTTGATTTGGGATCCGTCAAATCAGCAAGCAATTCCATGGAGCTTATGGCATCTATTTTAATATTATATGGATTCTTTTCCGGCCTTCTAATCTCTTTGCCGTCGAGGTTTATCGTGTACTTGCCGACGCCATCAATAACGGATAGTATGCAAGATATTTTTTTCTCTCCTTCCTCATGCAGCTCAAACCTTATTATCGAGTACTTGAACAATTCTGAGTTCGTGCGAAAGATGATGTTGAGCTGCTTTCCAAACTGGTCAAGCTCTATTTTAAAAGGGCTCCCTTCCTCCTGGATAACCTGTTTTTCAAATCCTTCGCCAACATCTGCCCTTTCAAGAACCCGACCAAAGGCAGGCTGTAGGAATTTTAATCCGACGTGCTGAGCATAAGGAAATTCGTTTCTCCAAATCCCCTCCAAGGACTCCGTAATATCCTTTGATTTATTGGCCAAGTCATTAAGGATGCTCGCGATTTTTGACAATGCGTTCTTCAAGCCATCTCCCAAGGAAATGCCCGGAGCAGCCTCAGCCCGGCCTCCTGAAGACGCAAGCGTCCTTAGCTCTTCGGCTACTCTCTCAGATTCTTCTTGTTTAATCCTGCAAATATAGCAGATACTGAGGTGCTTAGAAATTCTCTCTGCGTCTTCCTTGGCAAGCTTTCCAAGGCCATATTCATACATTTCCTCAGGAGATGGACATCCTTTGCGGAATTCCTTCCAGAACAGCTCAAGATCCTTCTCAAACGCTTTCAATTCAGCGACCTTATTCTGGCAAGTTATACATCCTTTTAAATGATCTTCAACTTCCTCTCTTTCGCTGGCTTCAAGAATTCCATCCAAATATTCATAGAGCCTTTCCTCTTTTATACAGCTCATGTTGTTCTCAGCTAATCTTCTTCATAATTATATACTTCTATATACGATATTTTTCGCACAATTTTATCTCTTTCCAGGCTTCCAGTTGAAATGCTCGATTAAAACCTTTTTCAGATTCAATTTTGCATGATGCTTGAGGTCTTTTATGCTCTTTGTGGTGCCCAGGAATTCCTTAATCTGCTCATCATTATAGCCTTCAAGCTCAAGCTGAATGCATTTTTGTTGCTCTTCTGGCTTCATTGTAAGGGCTTTCTGAATCAACAGAGTTGCATCGCTTCTCGAAAACCGAGTATCTTCACACCCGGAATTAACGTTTTCTTCGTTTATCCTTCGCCCCATCCCCTTTTCTCCATATATAGGCTTCAGTATTTCATAGACCTCGTGAGAGAAAATGGTTCCAAGAAGTCCCCAATATTTTCCGCATATATAATACTTAGCAATTGCTTTCCCTATTGAATAATTTATAATCGTGGCCATATCCTCTCTGTTTATTTGCCAATTTCGTTTCTTACAAAGCGCATGGCAGAAACGCGAACAATTATCAAATAAAAATTCAGTAGCCCTCCAATCGTTTTTCTGAATCAGCCCGAAAAGGCCATCAATTTTTTGTTTTGAATCCAGGCGATCTTCTTCGGTCAATTGGGCTCCCCTTCGGTGCGTACTATGAAGCGTTCCTATATTATCTAAAAGCGCTATATTCTTCAAGCTCAATGTGAGACAGTTAGGCGGCTACTCCACTTATCTAGGCCCCCAGAAAAGATTTGATTATTCTCTCGTCTTTCATTAATTTTTTACTGTTATCTGTAAAAGAAATCTTTCCAATCTCAAAAACATATGCGCGATGAGAATATTGAAGGGCCATTCTCGCATTTTGCTCCACTAATAGAACGGTTGTCCCATTTGAATTTATTTCTTTAATCTTATTGAACACTAATTCAACATAATTCGGAGATAATCCCAAAGAAGGCTCATCCAATAATAACAATATGGGTTTTATCATTAGGGCTCGACCCATCGCTAGTATTTGCTGTTCTCCGACACTCAATGTTCCTGCTCTTTGTTTATTCCTTTTCTGCAAAATGGGAAACAGTTCAAATATATTTTTTAGTGATTCCATGGTCTTCTCTCTGTTCGATAATGAAAATGCCCCCATTTCCAAGTTTTCCTGGACTGTCATCGAGGGAAAGACTCTTCTATCTTCAGGAACAAGCGATATTCCCTTTTTTACTAATTCGTAGGGAGGGATATTTCTAATTTGATTACCCATAAATAAAATATCGCCAGATTTAATTTCTCCGCCTGTCGCTCCCAATACGCCGGTTATAGCTTTTAATGATGTAGACTTCCCGGCCCCATTTGGGCCTAGCATTGCTACGATTTCGCCCTCAGCCACATTAAGGGATATATTTTCCAACGCTGGCAATGAGCCGTAATTGACATAAAGGCCTTTTACTTCAAGCAACAAACTTCTTCCCTCCCAGGTATGCATCAATTACTCTTACATCTTTTATAATCTCCTCAGGCTTTCCTTCTGCTATTTTCTGTCCATGGTTCATCACTATAACTTTGTCCGATATTTTCATTACCGCCTTTATGTCATGCTCAATAAAAAGAATCGTCTTGCCCTCATCCCTTAATCTTTGGAGCAGATTTAATATTTTAATCCTCATCTCGGGGAAAACCCCAGAAGCAGGCTCATCTAGAAGTAAAAGCTCTGCTTCTGTTGCCAAAGCTCTGCACAACTCAAGGAGCTTTCTCTGGCCATGAGACAGGGTTTCAGCTAGATCGTCTTTTTTATTATTTAAGCCTGCGAGATCTAGATATTTCAGAGCTTTTTTTGTATTTTCTTTTTCCTCTCGTTCAAGAGATCTATTATTTACTAATGATGGAAATAAATTCTCGCCTTTTTTGTACTTTCCTGCTAATAAAACATTCTCTAAAACAGCTATTTGAGGAAAAAGCCTTATCTTCTGAAATGTCCTTCCTATTCCCATTCTGGATATTTTATATGGAGGCATTCCGGATATTTCTTTTCGCTCGAAATAAATATGGCCTTTTTTAGGCTCATAAAATCCGCTGATAACGTTAAAGAGAGTCGTTTTTCCAGAACCATTTGGGCCAATCAGGCTGGTTATTTCTCCCTTTCTTATTGAGAACGATAAGTCTTCCACTGCTAATAATCCATCAAATTCTTTGGTTATCCTTTCTATTTGAAGTATATCCATATACTCGCTCACCTAAATCTATATTTTCCAAAAAGCCCTTGCGGCCTCCAAATCATAAGAATTATTAGTAAAAGCCCATATATCATTTGCCTTGCTGGCGCTGCTATTGCGCTTGGCATGCCAATAAACCTCAATACCTCAGGGAATAAAACAAGAATCGTCGCTCCAGCTACAGAACCTTTTATGCTTGACATCCCGCCAAAAATTACCATAAGCAGAATCGTAACAGACTCCATTACAGTAAAGCTTGAAGGGTCAATAAAAGAAATATAATGGGCATAGAGACTTCCGGCAATTCCTGCGAAGAAAGCACCTATTACAAAGACTTGCAGCTTATACTTAGCAATATTCTTGCCCATTGCCTGAGAGGCAATCTCGTCTTCTCTGATTGACCTCAGAGCTCTTCCATAAGCTTTGTTAACAATACGATTTAGAATATATATAGTAAATAAAACAAATATTATTATAATCAGAAGGAATGACCACGCTGAATTAAAAGAGAAGCCTAAAATGGGAAAACTAGGAATCCCCGGCAACCCCATTGGCCCTCTAGTCAAAGAAACCCAGTTCTTCGCGACTTGAAATACAATAACACCCGCTCCGAATGTTGCAAGAGCAAGATAATCGCCTTTTAATCGCAACGAAGGCATTCCAATAACAAACCCAAAAAAGGCGGCCCCATATGCTCCGGCTAGAAGACCTATCCATGGCGAGATGCCAAACGTAAGACATAACAAAGCTGAAATATATGCCCCGATACAAAAGAATGCTGCATGTCCTAATGATATAAGGCCAGTATACCCAACCACAAGGTTGAGGCTAAGCGCGAGTATACAATAAATCCCACTCATAGCCAGGATATGAAATAAATATTCCATATCTCACACAACCTCTTTCTGTTCCTTTTTGCCCAGGATGCCTTGCGGCCTTACTATGAGGAAAATAATCAAAATGCCAAATGCAATTACGTCTTTCCATCCGGAAGGAATCCATGCTATTCCTAAATTCTCAGTAATCCCAATGAAAAACCCTCCAAGCATGGCTCCGGGAATGCTCCCAATTCCTCCAACAATAGAAGCTATTATGCCTTTTAGTATCGCAGTAAAACCCATTGTGGGCTCTATATTTGTTTCTAAAGAGATAAGGATTCCTGCTGCTCCTGCAAGAGCCGATCCTATTGCAAAGCAAAGCATTATCGTTTTTTCTGGGCTTATTCCTACAAGACTAGCTGCAACCGGATCATCTGATACAGCGCTCATCGCCTTGCCGAGCCTAGTTTTTACTATAAAAGCCCATAAGCCAATCATAAAGATGATCGATGCTACCAAGATCATTATCTGTGTTGAAGTTATTACTGCCGAAAACAAATGATACCCCTCTTTAACGGGTCCCGTTCTTACTGTACGAATCTGAGCTCCGTAAATAAGTTGTATTAAATTTTGAAGTAAAATGAAAATACCAAATGAAGCTAAAAGGAAGGTAAGGTTTGATGATTTTCTTTTTCTGAGTGGAAAATAAACTGCTCGATCTATCACAATGCCCAGAACAGCCGCAAGGGCCATAGACTCAAGAAAAGCGATTATTAGGCCGTGCCCAAGCTGAATAACGAGGCTATAAGCAACATACGCCCCAGCAGTGTAAACAGCCCCATGAGCAAAATGAAGAAATTTTACTGTTCTATATATTACCACAAAGCCTAGACTTACTAAAGAATACATACAAGCAGCAATTAATCCGTTAACAAAAAGCTGGAAAATCATGCTTTTTTCTGCCGGTTAGTCAGAGATAAGCCCACGCAATTTATATAAATTCGTAACAGGCCTTTCCTTCCAGGGCGGGATTAGCAATAAAACTAAATAAACTATCATGAATCCAAACATACCAATGAGAAGTTTATCAAATCTTCTATATTTGCAAATGTCAATAAAGTACCAGCAGGTAAATAATATGTTAAAAAAAACTATGAATAAGATATACATATTCAACCATTCTTTTAATCTTCTTTTAAGAATGTCTAAGGCAAGCCCTATCTGAACAGCTGCGTTTAATATGAATAGTATGTAAAGAGCCCATTTTATAAATATCGCCGACAAAGCATAGCTAAACATAATCATCAAAGCCACGGAAAACGAAAAAACAGAATATATACTCGCAGAATATACAATATAATCCGTTGAAAAGTAGAAATTTTTTATTTTTCGTACCTCTTTTTTATAATAACTATAACTATGACTCTTGGACCTCTGCAAATCGCTAAGCTTTGCCAGAAGATTTTCTGCGTATGACCACACGAACGGAACAATAAGCCCAAAAAAGACTAAAATTAAGCCGCTATATAATAGCGCCAAATCAATAGTCTTTTCTTTCATGTTTTATATGTCTATCCCATGACTAATTATCTGTTCTAGCACCTTCTTAGTCCTTTTATTTCTAATATTTTTTATTTTATTTTGCGCTTCGTATCCATACGAATTCATTATTCTTTTGGCTCGATCTATAATATCAGGATCTATTATAGAGCTCTTTATTAGCATTTTGTTTACTGGTCTTGACTTGAGAAGTTTATCAACTTTCTTACGGTTCTTTTCATAAGCAAATAGAATCGGCCACCTCTTCTTTCTCTTTATAAGGTCCATAAAAGGTACTTTTCCTATTTCACTTTCATTATCATCATAATCTACCAAATCATCTCTCATTTGATATATTATTCCTACGTTCATACCATACTCGCCAAGAGATTTAATTTCGTCTTTTTTACCACCTCCTAGTAAGCCCCCAATTTTTAAACATGAAGATATTTGAGAACCTGTGGTGTATTTAATCATTTCCAAATACATATTTTCTTTAATTTTATCAAAGGCGAAGTTCTCATATAAAATATCTAGGTATTGACCGATATAAATATTGCGATGTGATTCCTCAAGTAACTTTATCGATATATTTAATCGGTTTACTTCAATACATTTTTCTAATCCGATCAGATGTTCAGTCGATATTGATTTCAAAATGCCAGCCATAATCAGAGCATTTTTTATACCATACTTTATGTGAATCGTCGGCTTTCCTTGCCTACGAGGAGTTCCATCTAATATATCATCGATTACTATAACCGATAAATCCATTAGTTCTGCGGCGCTCATAGCGCATAATATGTCTCTCCAGTTGCCACAAGCAGCTTCGCAGCCCAGGCGAACAAAGAGGGCTCGATCGTAGAGTTTTTTTAAATTCAAGCAGTCTCCAAGCATCTTTTTTATCGAACTTGGTACGTGTGTATTTATTGCTTCTTTTAAATACGGCTTCACGGCAATATGAGTTGTCAGGGCAATCTTATCCAGTTCTTTCATATTAGTCATCAATATCTATACGCCTTTGTAACAAACTTATCATTTATCTGCGATCGTATTTATTATAGATTCTTTCAGAAACCCTATGGATATTTAATAAAACTTGCATTCCAATCACCAACATTTCGTTCATGTATATATATTCCTTAGAATATTTAAAAAGCTTTATTTATTCTTTTTCTCTAATTGCCTTGTATTTGATTTATCCTTCTGTTTTATATTTTTTGTTTGTTTTAAATAGCCCGTCTTCTTATCTTTTACGAGCTCGGATATTCGGTGAACATTCAATAGGAGCTGCACTTCTCCCCCTTTTTAGTCAGTCTGTAAATTAGCATTCTTGCCATCATACCAAACGAATATTCCCTGTTTAACACGCTTTATTCCGATGCTCCCCGCTACATCTCCAAATTCATCAAACGAAATCCTGCCCGTTGCTCCATCATAGTTTTTGATGGTATATAAAGCTTCTTTAATTCTTGGGCCAAAATTCCCTCCTTCTCCTATAGCTTTTACAATAATTTTAGCGGCATCATAACTAAGAGCCGCAAAAATATCGGGCTCTGCATTATATTTGAGGCGATAATCTTTATTAAATTCACCCATTATGCCTTCTCCAGCTTTGGAATCATATGACCTTGATGTGTAGTAGGTTCCCTCTGCTATGCTCCCTGCAATATTTAGTATCTCTGGATCCTCAAACATGGTAAAACTTAAAATTTGACACTTGATTCCAAGTTCCTGTGCTTGTCTTAGAATTCTTCCCATCTCTTTATACCCAATCAAATATATTGCCTCAGGATTTTGAGCTTTGATTTTTGAAAGCTGGCTTCGAAAGTCCGTTGATGCTTGTTCGAATGACTCGGCTAAAAGTACTGTCCCGCACGCTGCGTCATACCGCTTCCTAAAACTATCTCTGAGTCCAAAGCCAAAATCATTATTGATGTATAAGATGGCTACGCTTTTAAATTTTAAATTATTACATACGAATTCTGCCATTGCCGTGCCTTCAAGCGTATCAGACGCAACATTCCTAAATATAAAATCGCCAGCGTGCGTAATTGTCGGAGCTGAGGAAGCAGGCGACAATATAACAACTCTATTCTTTTCCGCTATTGGCGCGATAGCAAGTGTTACAGAACTTGGCAGTGCCCCAATTATTGCTTGAACTTTATCTACAAAGATAAGTTTTTGTGCCGCAGAAACCCCTGTTCTCGGATCAGCTTGATCATCTTCATAAATGATTTTTATATTCTTCCCTTTTATCCCAAAATTCTCGTTGCATTCGTCTATTGCTAAGTTAATTCCCTTTTTGGCGGATTCTCCATATTTCGCAGCATCTCCTGTTAAAGGAAGAATAGCCCCGATTTCTATTTCTTTTGATCTTAGCAAATAAACTATTAAGACGGAAAGGGCTCCAAGGACCAAGACCCCAAATAAAAATAAGAGTTGCTTACCTTTCTTTGATAATATTTTATTTTTGCTCATTTCTTCCCTCAATTTAATTGAATTTACTATTATTATACAAATAGATGGCGGTTGGTCAAACAGAATTTATTATCTTTTAGAATAGGCATTGTCCATCTTTCTCGATGGATAAAGAAGCCTATGTCTCCAAGGGCAGAGAGGGAATGATCCTGTAAGGTCAATAATTTAAACCCGATGATCTGACCCTAGTAAGAAGGTCAACTTTAAATGTTACCTAGGATACCTTTTTTTATGCAAAAAAAGAGAATAATAATGTATAGTAAGCGTCCGGTAGACCCATCTTCAAACTCCCTAGGTTTAGTGAGACACTTTGGCCAGGATGTGACGGGACATCCATGTATAAAATGGTTGAATTGTGTAGCCGACCCTAGAGTGGAGCCTGAAATGAGCTTAATGAATGACAAAAATAATGGTGTGAGGGAAAATAGTTATTATAAGATGCTTCAAGTCCCTTTTGACCAAATGATCTCTCCAGTATCTGCGAATACAAGCTTCCAACTCACAATTTTCAACGACGGCTTACCTTCGGAAGGTCCACAAGAAGCATCTATGTGGTAGTCAACGCGCAGTCGCAACTGCTGATCTCGTTGTCGCCATCTTTTTGCTTCCTCTATGGGCACAGCAATCTCTCCGGGCCTTTCAAAATTAATACTCCCATGCGTATATATTGAAGTGAACTGCGGCTCGGCTGAGGCAAAGACACCGCGGTCTGCATCGTATGACCCTAGCACGACCTTAAAATACGTCGTGAAGAATTTGGCCGAAAATTCGCGTCGGTATGCTTCTATTGCTTCATCGGCCACTACTCTCCACTTCTTTACTCGCTCCTCATATTGAGCGTTCGTCTCGAATTCGCTCTTCGCTGGCAGGTTGATGAAACGATTACGTCGAGACTCCCTCTCCTTCCAGGGAGCATCAGGCGCTAAAATCCATGGCTCATCCCCAGTCATCTTTAGGCAGAAATCATGACAAACCTGCATTACGAATCCATGGAATTTATCCGGATCCACTAGCTCTGCACCAGATGCAGGACCCAATGCCGCCTGAGGAATTGTCTCTGGCGGCTCTGTTTTGGTTTTAGCCACCTCATTTGACAACTTGGTTGGAGGGGGTTGACCCTTAGCTGAATCGGACTCACTCTTCTTCGTGACACAATCGATTATGCTTAGCGACATTATGCCCACAAGGATCACACTCAAAAACCGTTGCATTATCACCTCCAAGATTCTGCTCGTCTCTGCACTTTTAATCGCATCAATATAGCCATCTCCCAGAAGATGTTGATAGGAAGGACAAGTTGCAGTTTCCCTCAATCCCCCAATACGATGTTTACTCATTCTTCCGATATGCAATATTATATTGCCTTCCCTTACCGTGACCTTCTCCCTCTTCTTTGGACAGTTGAGAGGCCTTGTAAAGGTGTATCGTTGACCTGCCAACTTTGACCATTTTAGCCCTTTCGACGCCCAAAAACCATTTCCCGCAGGAATCCGGCAATAACGTCTTCACCATAAGCCCCAGGAGCAACGATCTCAACCCGGTCCATATCAAACCACGGCCTCCGCTGCTTTCGTCAATGCCAAAGATGTGCCGAAGTACACCTCATGCGGGGTCAGATAGCAGATAGACAAATAAGGAGATAACAAAGCTCAGAAGACTTCCCCTTCGATAAATTTCCTTTTCCTCTGGCGAGGCGTAGATGTCGTCGGCTTTTTTCCCATCACATGCCTCCTTTAGTTTCTCCCTAAACATTATCAAACTGAAACCATAAAAATACAAGCCCACGAGAATCTTTCACCCTAACAGACGCCTGTCCCTTTGAGGCCAATATCCGCTCAGCGTCCCGCACCTGAATGGGGAGCGCCCGGGTTCCGGTCCCGGATGTAATTATCTCTTTTTATCGGGGGTCAAGGCTGCTGGCAATTGGAGAGGGGAAATCTTGGAGTGAAGAATGGGTTTCGGTTCTCTGCCATGGAGGACCAATTGAAGGTTTTCGCTGACTTGCGAGTTGTCAAGTCTGATTTTCCAATAGTTCTCCAAACGCTTATTCCAAACGCGGCGATGGTCTTCAAACTCAGATTTAACCATGCCTTCAAGTTCAATAGACAGGTGGATGACTTCTTCAATCGGGTTTTTAAACTGAGGGCTATCGATATATTTCATAAGCTTCTGAGCAAGTTTGGCCCGTTCCTCTTTCGATATTTTTGCCCGTAACATTTCGATAAGGTGATCTCGAAGCACTGGAACAAATGAAAGCACTCCACGCGGGTCGACAATAAAGACACCACTTCTCGACAGAAAACCAGAGAAACCTTTCATTTTGCCCGTCGTTACCAGGACGGCAAAGTCGGCCCCGCGAGATTGTCTTGCTAAAAAGGCCTGCCTGATATGCTGGCTCAGAATTGTCGGCGTCCGTTTACACTCGTAGATGATTAAACCCGCCTCTTTCCCTTTAAATATAACTATCTGGAGGACATCCCCGCCTTTTCCCTTGTGCTGGATTTCGTCTTCGGGAAATTCCTTCCTGAGGCGAACCGTTAGTTTACCTTCGTCCTCTAACCCTTCGGTTTGAGGGGTCGTTCCCTTTCTAAGTTGGTCAATGCGCCGCTTGAGTTTTTCATTTTCTGTCTTTAATCCCAGCATCATCTGAGTATTTTTTTGAATTCCTTTACGCTCCCCTTCTTTCTTAGCGTCCTCGATTTTTGTGGATGTTTCGCGTTTCATTTTCTTTAATGTTTCTTCGCGTCTCTTGAGTTGGTTTTTGTAGGTAGAGAGCAAACGTTCTGCTCTTCGTTTTTCCTTCAGCTGCCTTTTCTTCAACTGTTGTTCGAGATGGCGAAGGTGGACCTCTTTAGTTTTTTCGATTTTGAGGGCCTTCTCATACTCTTTTTTTGAAAGTGGTTTATTGCAGACAGGACAACGATAGGTTTTCATAATACCCTCCTTCGATTTTATCTTACCTCTACAATCTCAGTTTTCTCAGAACTAGGGCGCCGATTCCTCCAACTGCAATGGTCCACAATAGTAAACGACGTAGGCGATCTCTTCTCGTTTTACGAACCCACCAAGGATTCGGCACCGGTTTACCGTCCTTATCAAGCACCCCAATGTGATCAACGGCATTTCCATAGGGGATTTTCAGTGGGACACAAAGCAACAAAACCGCTAGAAGAGCACTAGCCAATGAAAGCCAGTCGCTCAATAGCATTACCGATTTCCTTTTTTGCTGAACCCATCCCCAATTCTACCGCTGGTCATATCTCTTTTTACATCCTGGCTAGACCTACTCGATACTGTTGAGCTCGACCAATTTCGCTTCCAGTTTATCGAGGAGGTCCTGGCTCGTAACGTAACTTTTTGCCTCCACAATCATCATCTTGGCCTTGTCGAGCAGGTCGGTTTTGGTTGTTTTCTTGCTGATGACTTTCGCCTTCTCTAGGTTCAGGTCGGCTGTCTTGATGGCGAAATTGGCGGCCTTCGCCTCTTTCGTCCTTTCCATCATGGGGATGAGTTTGTCGGGCGGCGGATCCATTATCTCAGGGTATTGCTTTTCGATTTCCCTTATCTGGCCGAGGAGCAGCAATATCGAGTCCATGTGCGTGACTATCTGGTCGAAACTCTTGGGGTTTTCAATAATCGCCAGCCGCTGGCCCACCTGGGCCATCTTCGCTTTGACCTCGGCAATGCGGAGTTCGCGCATCTTGTCGGTCATTTCCACCTCCGTTTGCTTGCGTTGGTTAAATTCTATTCTACTGCGCGTTCGGAGGTCAAGAGTCGGCGGGTAAACGGCGCCCGAGCTACCCGGCTGCTGACTGGCCGCCGATAAAACTGGGTTTTGACACGCGTTTTGGTTGGTTCTAATATCACGTAAAGGTTAGGAAAACGAGGTCAGCAATATAACACTTGAAAATAAGATTGCCCTGATAGCCAGTCTTGTCGCCTTTCTTCAGTTCATTGCCCTGGTCTTAACAATTCGGGTAATGATAACTAGTTCTAGAAGGCAATTGCGTGTGTATGTTTTCCCCGATAATGTCGGGCTTACGAACGGGACCATGTTGACTCCGCCCCAACCGGCCCACACTAACGAGCCTGGCGTTGCGCTGATAATCAAAAACTCTGGTCAAACGCCCGCCTATAATGTAATAAGCTGGGCTATGATAAACGTGATAGAACCGATAAACGAAGCGCACCTGGTTGTCCCGAAGTTGTCCGTGTCTGTCTCCATCAACAATATCGGTTCTGGCGGCTCGATTAGCAAAGCGTTATGGTTTGGGCGCGCCTCGCTTGTGATTGGATTTCTGGTATCAAAGGTATATACAAAAGAGTCCTTTGTTCTGCATTTAACACAATCTATGTGGACGGTGTGGGTTCCCATCTTTATCACTTCGTCAGTCTAACTGCTCTATTTCAGCTTTCAATTTCTCCATTTGCCTTAGTTTCATATCCTTGAATTTTTGCTTCAGGCGCGGATAAGTGTCCGCCTTATAGCGCTCCATTATTTCAACCATGGCCGTATTGATGTCTCTGTAGTCGTCATTATTCAGCCAGTGCGTCATTCCATATTCAACTGAGACGCAACCCTGGTCTCTGTCAAACTGTTTAATGAATCTCATCGTGTCTTCCGGGTCTTCGAAATAACTACCATAGAAACCGCTCTGATTGTAGTGAGCTATGAAAGAACAATGCTGGATTAGGTGATTATAGAGGGGCTTTGTGAACCTGGCTTTGTCGAAATCGCTTTCTACGAATCGTTGCCAGTCCTTCAGCACTTTTTCCTTTTCATCTGACGACATGAATTTCGTAGATTTCATAATCGATCATCTTCTTCTGCCCGAATACGGCAAGTTCATTTTGGGTATTTCCCAGGTTTTAGGTCTCAGGCTCTCGATTTCTGCCTGCGAAAAATAGCCCCACTCTTCCTCAAAGCCCTGGACCAGGCCAAACCAGATTGTATCGTTTTTATATACCTTGCCGTCAATTATGCTGTCCTGCTTATTTGATTCCTCAGTAGCAAACCAATACCAACCAGAAAATGATTCCCAGCCTCGCAGGACTTTCTTCCCATCGATATACAGGTCTGCTCCTTTTTCTTCAAACATAGGCACATGAATCACCCCTAAAACCAGCTCGCAAAAGTTGGCTCATTCCCTGTCTCAATCGCTTTCTTAACAAGAGCCAGGGCCAATTTATATTCAGCCATAAAGCCTTCATGGTGATGCCGATTTCTAATCGCATTTTGTACGGCCTTTTTTGGATCCCCGTTGTAACAGGAATAAATCCATTCGCAGTAGTTCTCTTTTCCTTGAATCGAATCCTTCAATATCCGGGCAGCGCATGAAGGCGTGGCATAGCCTAATGATTCAGCTATAACGTGCGCCGTTATTCGTGGATACTTTTTCATTACGTCCTTTATCGTCAATACCTCTTTTTCGCCTTTCATAACCATCCCCAAATCCCGGCAAAGGCTATATCGGGCTCGAATTAGCTTTGTATAGCCTCACGTTCCCGCGAATTCGCATCCTCTTCGAGCATATCAATCCCATGTACAGCAATTCGTCCCGGTAATACTGAAACGTCCTCTGTGGCGCGGGTTTTGCTTTTTTCTTTTTGCATTCCTCTTTGTATGCATCCCACAGTTTTCCAGAAACGATCCTCTTATTCTTTCGAATGACCTTAAATATGATTCGATGATGCTCGTTCAAGTTGTCCAAGACCTTGTTTATTTTTAATTCCCGTGCATCAATGCAGCTCTTTGTCAGGTCCTTTATCTCAATCCTTTCCTTTCTGCCGCTTTCCGCACATTCGGCTGCATTCTTGATCGTCTGAATGGCCATCCTGGCATCGCCGTTTGCCATGCACGTGATTTTTCTCAACACGTTCTCACCCCAAGCGCCTTCGGACAACCCAGTCTTTGTCCTTTCTCGCAATATCTCCAATAGCTCCTTCCTCGAATAAGCCGGGCATTGTATTATTTTCGGAGCCAGTCTTGACCTCACTCTGTCGTCGAGCCTTTTTAGAAAGCTCAGGTTATATCCGATGCAGATGAGCGTCGTATTTTTTACGTCGCACAGGTTATACAGGATGAAATCGATTTCCTTTGGATCCAATTTGTCTATGTCGTCCAAAATCAGAACGAGAGATTTCCTGCCAAGGAACTTTTCGAATAGCTCTATTTTGTACATGGTATTGTTTCGCTCTGCCGCGAGAAGCTTGAAGTCCCCGATGATCTTGTCCATTATCGAATGCAGGCTTTGGTACTGCCAGCAATTCACGTGTGCGCTCATGATCGACCTGTTCTTGAGCTCTTTCATAAGACCCTGAACGATCATGGTCTTCCCGGTGCCTGAAGGGCCAAATAGAAAGACGTGAGAAGGTCGCGATCCTCTAGGTGCGGAAAAGAGGCAAGACCATAATTCTTTTGTCTGGCTATCCCTGTACGGGAATTTATCGGGGACGTGTTCCTCGTCAAACGCTTCTGGATTGCAGATAACCTTTGCCGTTGTTTTCGTTTCTTCCATTATTCATTTTTTGGAAGCGGCTGCTCTTAAGCGTAATTGACACGCATTACGTTTCTTGCATGTAATCACTACGCCTTAGTGACACATATTTAGTTGCGGGGCGGGGCCTAAGCGGTTTGGCTACTTTATCGGCAAAAACCGCAACTTTCGAAGGCCAGCTTAATAAAATTAATCGCTCAGAGCTTATGATTAGGAAAATATCGGGTGGAAATCGTGTACAAATTCATGGTTCCTGATAAATACCTTGAGAAAATGCTCAGCATAGAGAAAGAGGCTGGACTCAGTATTGCACACCAAATAAAAATAGGCATTGATGAGTACCTGTTCAAATATGAAATGTCGAAATCGCCGTTCATGAGAAGCCTTGGCCTATATGAGCTGCCGGAGATAGGAGAAATCCTAATCACAAAAAATGGTAAAGCAGAAGTCCTGGCCATAAGGGGTTATAAAGACACATTGGACGAGCTGGAAATCAACGGCATTTCTCAGAAAGATTTGGAAGCTTTTGCTGCCAGGGTAGAGCATTTTCTTGGAAACAATGAAAAGTACTTTAAATGCGACATCCGATATGAAGACGGGGAAATCGACAGCATTGACTGGTCCGAATATCTTGCCTTCAAAAACAATAAAGAGGTGGTTATACGACAAAAATCGAAAATATAGCGATGGGCGACCAGCAATTCACGGCCAGGACAAAAAGGATTTATCAAAAAGATCTGACGAGCGATTGCTGGATGGTCCAGGTGTGGGGCATAGATTATTGCTCGGGTTTTGGAGAGGCAGAAAATCAATGCGAATATCTTGGCACGGGAGAGTGCGGCGGAGAGCGAATCAGGAAATTGATTCTAGCAGGCAAGTATCCGAAGGACGGCCTGCCTGACGTGAGCAAGGGGCGATAAGATGCAAAAGAAATCGTTATATGTTCTGGTCAAGAACTTCAAGGGCATAAACGAGGACGTAGACGTTTTCAATACGTACAAAGCAGCGCAAAAAGCTTTTTTCGAATATACGGGCTTCTCCTATTCAAAAGACTACCAGAATCCAGAATCCGTTAGATATAACGAAAGTTTTTCCGAAACCAAAATATACGAAATTGCCATGCCAAGACCTTCCAAAGCACGCAATAGAGGCATTTCATCCAATCAATTAGCGCTTCCATTTAACATGAGCAGCCTATAAGGGGCGGTGGTTAGTCTGAGAAAAACGGCAAGAGAAGACATTGACCTAAAAGAATCATATTTCGACGGCTTCGAGTACAAAGGCTTCAAAGTAAAAACCAAGCTGGTCATAGAAGGCCATAAGGAATACAGGCCGATCAAATTATCCCATTCCAAAGACGTGTACGAAACGTTTAAGAAGCTCGTTGAAAGCGACAAGGAGAAGTTCTATTCGGTATTCTTGGACTGCAAGAATAAGGTCATAGGAGTAGACATGGTAAGCCAGGGTTCATTGGATTCATCGCCCGTCCATCCCAGGGAGGTTTATAAATCTGCCCTTCTTGCATCAGCGGCTAACGTCATTTTCGTTCATAGCCATCCTTCCGGAGATCCTGAGCCTTCGCTCGCGGACAAGGAAATCACTCGACTATTGAAGGAGGCCGGAGACATGCTGCAAATCAGCGTCCTCGATCACATAATAATCGGGCTCGGCAATTATTATAGCTTTGCAGATAAAGGCGAGTTGTGATTTATTTATATCTTGCCGACTGGTCTTATTTGATGGAGAATATCTATGGACTTACTCAAAGGGAGGTTCATTATGTCGAGTTCATTTGAAATAAAAGGACTTGGCAAGATCCAGAACAATCTAAAAAGGTCATCAGACGAGATTGAGAAGTTGTCTGGGCCACAAAACGTATCGTTTAATGATCTTTTTCCCCGCGAGTTCATGAGCAAACATACGCGTTTTGCTTCAATTGATGAAATGGTGAAGAAAAGCCCATTCAAGGTCGAGAGCGAAGAAGACTTTAAGAACATCCCGGACGAAGCCTGGGACGTTTACGTAAGGGAAAATACTCCCTTTAATAGCTGGGCCGAAATGATATCCAAGGCCGGTGAAGAATATCTCGGAAAGCAAGTTCGAGAAGCAATGAAGAAACTCTAAATTTGAATCTCAGCGTATAAGTAAGCCTTCTTTCGACATACTCTCTTATAGAAGAATTATCATTTTCCCTAAAATCTGATTCCTAGAAGTCCCCCATCTTCTTTGGCATCTGTGAATGTCGCGATAATAAAACTATCAAAATCGAATTCTTTATCGAATTCATTACGCGGCACTGCATCCGAATTCATAGTGCAAATATATTGGTATTCCTCTTTTCGAGATTCCGACTCGGCAAGCTGTAATGCTAAAGCTTTTTGCCTCTCATCGACATCCGCGAATATTATGCTATCATGTATCAGAAACATGGGTGTTTTCTTCCGTTTTGCCCATGATTTGGCTAGCAATAAATCATAGCAGAATATTTTCATATTTCCAACGCCATAGCTTCCTGACCTTTGTATGTCAACTTTGAAAGCATATCCTTTCTTTTCAACATTTATCGAAAGTGTTCCGGGTGCCTTATATAAATGCTGGGAATAGTAATTAAATGTCAGAATAGCTTCTTTTTTTTGAGCGTCTCTTTCACCTAGATCCTTAGCCGCGCTCTGCTGCAATAGAGCTTGCTCGATTACAAGTGCACTTTTGCCTTGTTCAAACCTCTTTAAATTCTCCAGCTTTATGGTAACATCCTTTAGTTGCGAAATTGTATTTTGATGGTTTGTTTGCAGATGAACATATTCTTGTAAAGCTCCGTGCGTTTGAAGTGTCAGCATTAGCTCGGCCCTTTTCGTTGAATGGCCTAATATTTCTTGTTCTCTACGGACTATATTTTGCTTTAGTCTATTAATCTCAGAGCCGAGGAATTCTTTCCTATTTATGACTATCCTTTTATGAAAATTAAGAACTTCATCAATTTTTTTTATTACGCTATCCGAAAATAGTAAGCCCGCTTCGCTATATACTTTGGCTACTTGTTCGGGTTTCGCGTCTATTTCTTCTTTCAGACTAGCTTCATAATATTCAAGGAGGCGTTTATCATCGATACTTCTATTTACGAGGAGATGTATTTCTTTTGTTAGCTTATTTGCATCATCTTCAATTTGCTTATATTGAGGATGGACCCTAAAATTATCCAGTTGCTCTTTCTCAAGTTTTGCTTGCGCTTCTAGCCTTATTTTCAGAGCGTCGTATTCACCAATATTCCCCATGAGATTCGAAATAAATCCCGAAGAAACCTCTTGCTTTATTTGCGATATAACTTTTTCTCTGTCTTTCAGAACCTGCCATTTTGAAGCATATTGCCAACCCAGCCCTAACAGATATGCATTGTTAACTTGCATATCCCATTCAGCTTGGCTTTTATATTGTTGAAACGGATTTAGAAATGCACCGCTCTGCCCGTTCTTTCGAATAAAATAGGATATCATGCTCCTAAATGTTGGATGGTGTTTCTCTTCGTAGATTAGTTGGATATCAAAAATTAAGAAGCCAAGGATCCTTGTCCAATCGTTTTGGGAGATGAGCATTTTGCCAGTTATTTTATCTACGTTAGGCTTAATAGGCCAATTCGAACAATCGCCTTCAATAAATATGTTCTTGGGTTCGGCCGTATTTCTGCTTACTTCATATTTTTTTCGGCCTAAATCTATTTCAATTGTAAACGTCCAGTCCGCTAATTGAGATTTACTCAGCGTTTCGCCCTTCTTGCCCCCTAGGCAGAAGTGGATGATTTCTATGAGCGTTGACTTCCCTAATCCGTTCCTCGAATCCTTTCTTGTAGATTCTTTAGTTCTCTCGGCTAAAATTACATTGAATCCTTTTTTAAAATTCACAGTTTTAAAAGACGGCTTATCGCACTTGATTGAATGGATCATATTGCCGACCTCACAATCAAGCCGTTTCGATATTCAATGAGCCCTAACATAAAGAGCAAATCCAGCCCAAGCGTAAATCTTTCGAAATTCATTATCTCCGGAAGGTTTCTTGTTTTATCCCAGAGCAATGTGACCGTGTAGCTGTCATCGAGTTTATTGAGAAGAACGGCCCCGATATTTATAAGGGAGCTTGATAATTTGAGATGCTTTGATGGTAGTATCATTTCTCAAACACCTCACATTTTTCGAATAGGTAGACCAATACCGCTAATCCGGCAGCTCGTTTAGCAAAATCGGTTGTTCCGCCCGACGCGAAATTCAATAGTTCGTTGAATAATTCATCCCCATCGATTTTATCTTGATTTCTAAGTTTTTCATATTCCAAAACGAAGCCTTCTCTTATTCGATCTCCAAATTCAGCGTCTGGACTTTTTTCAATATAATCGGCAACCTGTTTGACTTGTATCATTCCGATTCTTATTAAGCTTTCGATTTTCGCAGATAAGTTGTTCTTTCTAATTTTATCCTTGGGAGGAACCAATACAAATGAGTCAGAAGCGACGGCCTTGCTGGAAACCAAATACTTGGTTACTACTTCTAACTCGGCAAACGTAATATTTACAATAGCTGATCGGGTTCTTTCGCTTATCCATTTCTCATATTCAGTTTTTGTTTGCGTTAGTTTTTCGACCGTATATACTCCTGGTTGGTCATCGACCTTTTTATGACAGGTAGGACATAGTAGAATAATATTGTCCGCTGAGTCCCTTTCCTTCTGGGTCATAGAAACATCATATCGTGCTGCGCCTGGTTTATTTCCTCTAATATGAGCCATCTCTGCAATAATAGTTTCGCGATCAGTGGACTCATCTTTGATGATGAGATCACAACGGCAGATCACGCAATATCTACCATTTTTCATACATAGCTTTTTAATTTCTTTATTATCAACAGAACCCATCTGCTAACCTCTCGTCCAAATACGGAAGCCTTTCATATGGCTTTTTAACCCTGTCACGGTATTTGTTTGTATTATATTAAAGTTCTCCCCGTTTCTTAAAGCTTTTTTTTAACCTGTCGTTTATAGGTTTCTCCGATTAATTACCTTTTAACGCTCTCATCTTAAAGAGTGCTCTGCTTAGATTATTTGTAAGCAAATGGCCAATTAGCCAAATTTATAAAATCAAGCACAAATGAGATACAGATATTTTAATTACAGAACCTGGAAGGAAATTATCGCTTTTTTCTTTCCTCAATTGACTCATTCATCCAGACAACAGGAATCCCCCGCTCATCGAACATTTTTTCTATCAGTATCAATTTCCGCTTACTTTTTGGCTTCTTGGGGAAGATAATTCCTGGAGATACATCTTTCCTTCTTTCCAATTCCGATTCAATATAATCCCATACCTGGCCAGCTTGCCTATTGACGTATGCTCGGATTCTTTTTTCGGTAATGAGATCCCAATCAGTATTTTTTATCTCAACGCAAGACACCAACCTATCTTTGTCCCCCACTTCGACGTGGATATCCATTCTCCCTTTTCTGCCGCTCGGCTTAACGCAAAAGCGCTCGGATTTTACAGATCCTTCAGCTTCCTTTTTCCATTCGTCTTGGATTTTTTTGTGGAACCTCTTTCCTCTATTAAGCCGATTTACTGGCGTTATGCGCTTCATAAAGACAAGGCGACAATCTTTACGATAATCGCGCTCCTCGTAGAATCGTCTATGATATATTTCAATATCGTCTTTTAGGATCTTATTTTGCAGGTCCAATTAGGATAATCATCTCCCTAGTGTCTGTTATTCTCACATTGAAGCAGCTGCAAGTTGATTAAATCATCCGTTCCGCCCTTTGATACGGGCTTTATGTGATCGATTTCCCATCCCCATTGTTTTTGCTTGCCGTATTTCTGTCTTTGCATGCTCGAACCACAGACGTCCTTTCGATAACTCGGAAATTATGTTCTTGAGTTCCTTTTTGCCATACCGCTTCGATTGTACATTCATCAAAACCTTTACCGTCCGTTTTTGTACTAAAGTTCCGCATTATTTCTTCCCAAGCTTTTTACAATAATAAGTCACTCAATTATTTTTATCTCTCTAACATACTCACCCATTCTTTGACAATCAGAGGTAATCGAGAGATGACTTCTCTACCAACGAGCACTTCATCAACATATCCCATGTGAAGCATGTCAATGATTCTGCAAAGATAGGACTTGCCGCAATCCCACCACGTATAACGAGCATCGATCATCAGATAATGCAATACATTAATTTTTTCTGAATCGGCAAGTTCTTCTATCTCCATGCCATCAAGAAGAGTCTCATATACCCCATCCGCGACCCTACTGCCAAAAGTTGTTGTGTAATAATACTCTTTTACTTCCCAAACCGCGATTGGATTAATGGCCGACGGAAATGCGCCGTCCATACGACGAGCGAAGGTGCGAAGTGGAGAACCATTGCTTGTTACAGTTGTTAAGGCACGAGGATCATAATCACAGGGATTGCCACCTGAGTTCGCCTCTATTAGCATGTTCACGATACAGGTTAAATAGGCCGGTGCTTTCTTCGCGCCTTTTTGCTTGTTCAATGGAAGCGGACATCCCGTTTTAACTTTCTTTTTTAACTTACGATACTCGATTTTTGCTGCATTTGCATTCATCAAGTTAGGCTCAACTTGTTTGTGAAGAATCTCAGATCGGTAAGAAAAATACTCGCTGAGAGCATCCCATGTTTTGCGGCCATCAGGCAAAATCGTATCAAGTCCATTTTTGCGTAATTTAAGAATATTGAGCTCACTCTCCACTTGTTCTCGCGATGGAATAAATACCTGTCCCTTTTCAGTATATCCACATTCTTGCCCAATTAAACGAACCCAAGCCCAAAACTGTTTTGGAAGATTGACGAATCTCTTGTCAGGTGTCATGATGAGGAAGGTATTCTTTGAGTAAGGAAGTTGGATCTATTTGGAGAGCTCGACAGATGCTGACAATTTCCACAAATGTAAGAAGTCGTTCTCCAGATTCGTATTTACTAATAAAAGATTGGGGCACTCCAAGCAGTTTAGCTAGCTCCTCCTGGCGGAGACCTTTGGCTAAGCGTTTTTTTCGGAGTAATAGACGAAGATGTTCTTCATTAGCCGCGTATCTATCCCTTTTCATTTATTCTAATATAGGATAAATTTGACAAGTATCCCAAATTAGGATATTATATGTTGATATGCAAGTGAAAGAAGATACGCTTGATCTATTCTACGGGACAGAGTTCCGGCACGCTATCCCTTTCAGAACCCAACTCCTAAAATGGATTGGCAACAAGCAGCGGTTTGCGCACGAAATAGCTTCGTTCTTTCCGATAGATATCCGTACATACTACGAACCTTTTTTAGGCAGCGGGGCAGTACTTGCGGCACTTCAACCCCCGTCGGCATTTGGGTCGGACATATTTGGTCCACTGATTGAGATATGGAAAACTCTAAGCAAGAATCCAGAAATTCTTGTACAGTGGTATTCTCAACGCTATGATGAGTATCAAAAGCATGGTAAACCCGTTGGATATGAGCGTATCAAGACTAGGTACAATGCGAAACCAAATGGTGCTGACCTACTTTTCCTTTGTCGCAGTTGCTATGGCGGTGTAGTACGTTTCCGCAAGAGTGATGGATATATTTCGACACCTTGCGGGGCTCACGAGCCAATCAAGCCCACTTCATTTGCACAGCGCGTCCAAATATGGCATCGACGGACGGCTGGAGCAATATTCGAGCAGTTGGATTTCGAGGAATCAATGTCGTTAGCTCGGGACCGGGATCTTGTTTACTGTGACCCGCCCTATGTATATAGCCAGGCGATCTTATACCGAGGGCAGCAGTTTTCCTTGCGCCGGCTCATGACTGCGATAGGAGACTGTAAAGAACGTGGTGTGCGTGTTGCTCTAAGCATAGATGGCATGAAGAAATCTGGGCGAATTGACTGCAATATAAATTTTCCAGAGGGCTTATTCGAGCGTGAGGTGTTTGTCAATTGTGGTCGTAGCATGCTTCGTCGGTTTCAAAAATCAGGGGAATCACTGGAAGATGAGGTGGTTCATGATCGCCTTCTTCTTACATATTAATTACAATCCCTGTTAGAGATAGTTTTAAATTTATTGATTTTCTATTTCTATCGCTTTTTTATTAGGTTATCCTTTCTTGTTTTATGACCTGTAATTCGATTTTGGTGTTAGTGCCTCTATTATATTTTTAATATGTTCAACAGCCTCATAAAAGTCGATATCCTCGCCTTCATGTTGACATTTATTTCGAGCTTTATGTGCGTTCATTAAGTTCCTAACCTGTTTAATGTCCACTATCCTTTTATCGCGTGCCTTATCTACTAACTCAGGAAAATTACATTTTAGTACATCAATCTTCCCTTTAAGGAATATTTCGGAAGCCCTATCTGCGGCAATTAATGCCAGGGTATAATCTTGAGGCAACCCATGAAGAAGCCTAATGGCAATTGAGAGCTCTTCAACAACAATCTTGATATACTCAGGACAATCAGGATCGTTTCTGACTTCGTTTAGTTCAGGCGGGATTTTTGCGACGAGTATCTTGAAATCAGTCCCACCCTTTTTCAGTTCTTTCTCAATTCTATCTGTCTCCTTTACATGCTCCATACATTCTTGAAGTATTTTAATCAAGATGCCAGGATAGCGCATATCCTTATTGCCAGTTGCCACCGTAAGAGCTCCTCCAAATGCTGGAAGGAACTGCGCCACCGTATTTAGCCTATGAGTAAAAGACTCCAAAGGACCATCGACACAAATTAATAATTTGTCTTGGCCAAGAACAGGATCTTTATGGACTTCCATTATCAGCCCAATATTTCGTAGGGCACTTCGACAAAAGAAGAGACAACCATTAAGCAAGTTTAAATCGAGTCCACCAGTATCGATCTCAATTTGTGTCCCGGCCATGTTCGTCCCCAATAAATAGATTGATCTTTTAGGATTACAGCAAAATAATATATCCTTGTCAATTTTCAGTTTCATAGATATTTTTTGGAGCTATGATTCTTAGGCTTATAGAATCTGCGATGTCTGCGTTTTCAAATGCGTCCCGGAGCGTTTTCTTTACGGTCTCATTCAAACATACGACCCATATTTTTGAGAAATTGCCTGAACAGAGCTTGCGGATGTTATCCATAACATTTGATTTTCCGGTCTCAATTTCTATGGCCAGTCTTTGCCCGTCTTTAGCAGCCACAATATCTACCGTCTTCCCTTCCCCGATCGGACTCTCAATCTCAATATGGTAACCATTTTGCT
>Ga0299912_10000340_pt1 | contig 41812 bp, 33 predicted proteins | sample RVTome_2_FD_207667 | JGI IMG/M metagenome (GOLD analysis project Ga0299912, IMG submission 207667) | Soil microbial communities from uranium-contaminated site in the Upper Colorado River Basin, Wyoming, United States - RVT95D214 (version 2) ... | reverse complement strand
AATGGATAAAGCGAGTATGCGTCAGTGTTCAAATTACCGTTAACAGTCTTGTACCAATCTGCGCTATCCGCAGCAGACACTGCTGGAATTGTAGCTAATGGAACTGCTAATGCCATCAATATCACAGTAGCCATCAATATGCCAATAAGAGATTTTGGCGCTATCGCGTTTGTCTTTATCATCATGTTCACTCAATCTGGTATATTGCAATTGAATACTTAAGTTTTAAGTTGAAGTTTTTTGGAAATTTTGCTCATAAGTATCTCCTTATAGTACTGCAAGAAAAAGCGTTAGCAAGAGGTTCATTGGATTATTGGGGTTACGCTTATGCTCCATTGTGTGGAGTTGAGGATTAAGACAATTGTTAGCGTGCGCTTATTGTTAGGGTTAGCTCATCAATCGCGCGTTTTGTTTGAAGTGTTTTTGCTTTTCTATGGCAACGCGTCTGTGCTCATGTAAGAACGATGGTGAGGTTGGTTGGAGAGAGTATTTTGTTGGTGTTACCGCAATCATTAAGAGATTTGAAGTGCAGTATAATAGGTATTCAGTATTTGGTCTCCAAAAAGATCAGGGAGAAGGGCTTAAGTTGGCTCATAAAAGATGCAAGAAGATTTGTTCAACAATAATTTCCCCTCATAGCTATTGTAGGAGACATGGGACTAAAGGGGTAATACTTTTAGGTGTTGTTAGTTTTTTGTGGTTTCTTTTTCGAACGGGTTCGAAGCCTTCAAGAATATCGTATCCCTGTCAACGGGCTGCTTTGGCAAATAGCTTAGCTGTATCCTCTCTTCTGGCGGCGTTCTTGGTTGGGGCTGGAGTAAAGGCTCGCAGGTATTGGGATAGATGGAGCGAGTCGTTGGGCTTGGTCCTACTTATAGTTATCTCAGCTTTAGTTGCTGGGCAATTTTGTCAAAGTCTGATGGTAGTAAACGCTCAAAATCCTAACCAAGAAATCCAATTGACTCTTTCTAATAGCACCGCTACGGTTTCTCAACAATCAAATATTTACGCTGTAAACGGGCGACAGATAGCAACCGTAAGCAATTTAATCAGTCTCATGGCTCAGAATGGCTTAAATTTTTATTCGATAATTCAACCAAACGATGTTGTTTTGATAAAAATCAACGAAGAATGGGCTGAGCGAGGAGGAACAGACACTGATGTACTGAAGCAGCTAATCCAAGCTGTAACTGCTCATCCTCAAGGATTCACTGGAGAAATAGTCGTGGCGGATAACGGTCAATGGGGGGGAGGCATGGATTGGTCGAATAGCAATGCCGAAAACCATTCACAATCTGTACAGGATGTCGTCGACGGCTTTAAATCGTCATATAAGGTTTCGACTTACGACTGGATACCAATAAGTGGCAAGCAAGTAAATGAGTACTCTACCAGCGATTTAAATGATGGTTACGTCCTAAACGCAACCGCCAACTCTATAACTGGAATACGCGTATCCTACCCAAAATTTCGAACTGTCTACGGCACCTACATCAGCTTCAAGCATGGAATATGGAACGGGCAAACTTACGAAAATAGACTAAAAATCATCAATCTTCCAGTTCTAAAATCTCATGGCACTTACGGAGTGACAGGAGCCGTTAAACATTATATGGGTGTCCAATCAGAAAACAGATACAGTGGAGGTTTAGCGAATGGTCATAACAGCGTTGCTACTGGTGGAATGGGTACTCTACTGGCTGAAACACGGATGCCGACGTTAAACATCATTTGCGCAATTTGGGTTAACGCCATACCATGCAATTATGCAGGAAGCGGGCCTTCGACACTTTACACCACTGCAACAAGAACGAATGTTCTTGCAGCAAGTGCAGACCCTGTAGCTTTAGACTGGTGGGCAAGCAAATACATTTTGGTCCAAGCCGCGCAAACCATAGGATATTCAGACACGCACACACTCAACCCGGAAAGCACAAGCAGAACGGGGGTGACTGGTGAAGCACTTGGAATTTGGTTACCTAAAGCCAGAGATGCTTTGCTCAGAGCAGGCATACAGGTTACAACTAACGAGCAACAAATGAACGCAATCGTTATTGATCAGACTAATCTTCATTCACCAACTCCCACTCCCTCGCCGAGCCCTATGCCTTCTCTGACGCCCACTCCTTCACCGTCTCCATCTCCAAGTCCCACGCCGACGCCTAATGCAACACCTGCCCTGACACCAACGCCAGCACCTACGCCCACTCCAACGCCTGTCCCAACCGCAACTCCAACGCCTACTGCTTCACCTACGCCCACTTCCACCCCTACTCCCACACCAACACCTATTCATAGCCCCACAGCAGCGCCTAACCCGACATCAACTCCCACATTAGCACCAACGTCCTCGCCAAGTCTCTCACCAAGCCTTTCCCCATCGCCTGCTCCTACGTCTTCAGCAGACACTATTTATCCAATGGCGGCAATAGCTATTATTATAGTGATTATTGCCATCGCAATTGTCATTGGAAAGAGAAGATAGCAAGTTGCATACACGCGAGTCTTTGTAATATAAAAAGACTGCAATCAAGGCGCTATTTCTAGTTTGATTGGTTTTCCTGTTTTTTGGAATTTTGTTTCAGTAATGATTCTACCCGTGTACCAAAGCACTTGCATCCTTGTAGAATCGGTAAGGCTTCATTTCTTGCTTGATGTAAAGTCTTCAGGTTGAAATTTGTAGATGTCGCTAAATTCATTGAGATGTTTTGAGTACCAAGCGATAGTCTTTTTTAAACCATCATCTAAGCTAACCCTTGGCGAGAAACCTGTAAGCTTATTCATGTTACCATTGGCACGTATTTCATTGTTGTTTTCTTCACCTCTTCGCATTGGGACATAAGCAATAGAAGAAGAGGTGTTTGTAAGCTTCAATATTTTTTCTGCGAGGTCTTTAACTTTTACTGGTTTGGAGGAGCCGATTTCCACGACCTCCTTTGGCGCGAGCTCAGCGCTGCGAATTAAAGCTTCAACGGCATCATCAATGTATATTGCATCCATCGTCTGTTCTCCATCGCCAAAGATTTCCAGAGGTTCGCCTTTTAGTGCAGCTATGACGAAGTATGGAACTGCCTTTCTGTACTCAGTCAATTCTTCTGCAGGACCATAGATGTTATAAGGCCTTGCTATAATTGACTGGAATCCGTAGACGTATTGATACATCTCTAGATAATGTTCGCATGTTTGTTTCGTGATTGTATATGCGTTATGCTTCCAAAAATTTGGTTTCGAAGTGAATAATATTTTTTTCATATTCTTTTTTCGCATGGCTTCAAGCAGGTTTAAAGTACCGAGGACATTTACTCTTTCAGCTTCAATAATTCTGTGAAAAAGTTCAGCAGTGCCTAGAAGACTCGCTAAGTGAAAAACAACATCTATGTCTTCAAGAATCTCCTCAAAATTGAAAGAAACAATATCACCTCGAATTGTCTTTGTCCCGAGATTACATTCTCTTTTATCGAATCCAATGACTTCGTGCCCTTCAACAAGTAGTTTTTGCACAAGATGCTTGCCGACAAAACCAGCTGCACCTGTAACTAGAGTCCTCAATCCACAATCCCCATTGCTTTTTTTCTCTGTAATACTGTTAACTCAAACATTGTTTGACTATATGAACTTTTTTTCAGATGCCTAGCCTTACACTTTTGCAGTGTAACGGGTGAATAAGTACGAGCATTGCAGATTTGGCTTAAATTCAAGATTGGCTTGATCTAACTTGCCACCAGTTGAGTTTGAAACAATCGAATATGCTATTTCAGTAGTCGGATGCCTTTGTAAATTAAGTTCCTAGCTTGGAGAATTGGCTTGTATTTGGGAAGTATAATTTTGTCAAATGTTTCGATTCTTTCGAGGTTTCCGTTCCACTCTCTTTTCCATCTCCAAATTCCCCATTTATCGGATTTCTCAGTTGGAGTAGGCTCATCAACCATGCCCATGTTATATTTTGAATAACCGTTCTCGCACGCCCATTTCATGGCATTCCAATGCATTAACTCGTTGGGTCTAACTTTCAATCCTTCAGCAAGTGAGCCAGCACGCAATGCGTAAACAGTTTTCCCATGGGTTACGATATAGACTCCCGAAACGCATTTCCCCTTCCAATATGCTAAGAACAGGTTCGACAGTTCTGGCGTATATATCCTCCAAGCCGCCTCAAACCATGAACGACGTACTGCCGTGAAACCATCTCGTTTCGCAGAAGCCTCATGCAACAAACAAAAAGTTTCCAAGTCTTTGTGACTGCGTGATTGAACAATTTCCACCCCTTCTCTTTCAGCCTTTTTTATGTTTCTCCTCTTGTTATGATGAATATTTTCCCAAAGCTTTTGCACTCCTTCTTCAAGGTTCACAACGTAATCATTAATCTTGCCAACTGAAGCATAGCCCATTTTAAGGAAGAGTTCCCTGAGTTGCCAAGAGTCAAGAACCCAGATATCTGAAAGTATTATCCGTTTTCTCTTGCAATAGTCTTCAAGTTCTGTCACGAGACGTCTAACCAACTGAAGATTATCCTTCTTCTCTATGTTAGTTACAGGTCCACAAATCACTTGAAGTGTCATCCCAAACCCGAAATAGCTCGTAAATGTTCCTTGAACTATTCCTATTGGTTTTCCGTTATTAGTTATGGAAAATCTAGCAATTCTTGTTTTTTGAGATGCCATTTTCGAAATTTCGCCATACTCAAAACTCTGAAAGAAATTTCCTTCATGAGATAACTTCCAGAAGGAATCCCACAATTCAGCCGAAGGATTTTCAACGATAGAATAGTCAGACATGAGATTTGCCTCGTCTCAAATTTTTGAAGTTGCATTCTAGATTTTTTCAAATTCTAAAACTTAATTTTCTTTGTAAGAGCAGTCGGTTCGTCTACTTCCAGACACTTTTTAGACCACGCTCAAAAGCAATTCATGCCAATTTGTGCAACAGTCAACCGAAATTTTCATCCAACGTATTTCTTGATGAGTTGATGTGCATATTTATGGAAACTTTTCAGGAGCAATCTACGTCTAACAAAAAATGCAGTCATAACTGCAGATATCGAGAAGTCATAGCCGCAACAACGGCACATTTCGTAACGTCCTTTGTTACAATACTTCCTAAATTCCTGAAATTTTGGACCAAACCAGATTTGTTTAAAAGATTCTTGCCTCAGATTCCCCATAGGAAAGTCTTCGTCTCCCCAACAAGTATGGGTAAGATCTTCGGAGGAATTCTGAAATGTGCACGCATAACAACAAGGGTAAACGTTTCCGAACGGATCAATTGTCGCTTGAACCCACGGGGCGAAACATGATATTTCATTTTTTGCCTCTCTTGACAAATTGACGTCTAGAATCTTGTATCTTCCTTTGACTGCTCCTTCCATGTCATCACAAATCGAAGATATCGGTGTTAATTTGGATGTTGGCAGATTTTGTAGTTGCATTTCGTGCCTAATTGACTTCAAGTTTTGCTTAAGCCATCTTAAATCGTCGATTTCCAAGAGCAATTCCTTAGCCGCAGACGTTCTGCCAATTATGGGGAGAAGATGTATTTCGTCAAATCCGAGGGAACGTTTTAGGTCGATCATTTCAGGAATAAATCTACAGTTGAGCTTGTTTACCACGTAGTCTATTGCTAAACGCGGTTTCTGCGATTTTGATCTTTTCCTCAAGTCGGATATTATTCTTAACCCCCTAGTAGACTGCTCCCATAATCCTTTTGCACCTCTAATGGGGTCATGCACCTCCGCTGTCGGTGCGTCAATAGAGACTGTTACCAGATCCACTTTATACTCAAGCAATTTCTGTGCGATCTCGTTTGTAATTAGCGTTCCATTTGTGATCAATTCAACAAAGAATCCCTTTTCTTTGGCCTTTCTAATGATGGAAAAGACGCCCTTTTTCAGCAGAGGTTCGCCTCCAGAGAGGCACAGCGACTTGGTCCCTAACGATGAAAGCTCATCCAGTAGGCTCTCGTATTCTGAGAGTTTAAGCTCTTTTTGGGCGATTAATTGATCTTTTTTGGCTAATCGCCACACATTACACATGACGCATTTCAAGTTGCAGCGACTGCTGATCAGCAGTTCAACATTAAACGGAGCGAAATTTCCGTTTTTCCATAATTTGTACTGCGTCATTATTTTTTTCAAGGTAAACGTCAACTATTTCAGCTCCGTTTCAGATTAATGCGAAAGAATTTAACAACATAATGAATGCAGCGAATGCGTCCTCAAATAACCGGTTAAACGTATATCCTGTTCTACAAGTTCCGAGTGACTTGTCAAATCAGAAAAACTCTGTATTTAGCGCATGCCTTCCAGATATGAAGCCGTTCAAGTATTGCATACAGGTATGTAAATGGCAAAAGTCTATAGTCCTCATTTCGTTTAAATCTACCAGAGAAAAGAGTTAACAGTGTTAGTTCTGGAAAGAAAATCTTGGCTAAGTTGAATGGGTTCACAACGCGCCATGATATTGATACTCTATCGTCGAATCTCTTGAACAGGTATACTCTGCCTTCAATGCGGCTGGCGGATTTAATAAGTCCTTTGGGTGTTTGGATTACCAGTGGATGAACTGCGGTCATGTTTTTGTTGAAGCACACCTTGCCAAGCTTAACAACCCTAAGGCCGAGGTCTCTGTCGGCAAAGTGATTTATTTTCTCGTTAAATCCCCCAATCTCTTTAATCATGTCTTTGCGATAAGCGACGTTTCCCGTCATGAAATGCCCGCCAGTTTTGTTATCCATAAATTGGGTAGAAAAGGTAGGCTGGTAATTCTCTGAAACATATATGAGTTGGCCTTCCACTCCAACGCAACCGGCTGCAAAGCAACTGAGGCCTTCTTCAATCCAAGTTTTGCTAACTGTGCAATCAGCATCTGTGCAAAAAATGTACTTCCCGTTGGCATGCTTAATGCCTATGTTCCTGCTTTTCGCAATGCCTAAACATTCATTGTTACTAAGGACTTTTATTCGCTGATCTCTAAATTCATTAATTATCCTGAGTGTTCTATCTGTGCTGGCATCGTTGGCTAATATTATTTCGTAGTCTTTGAATGTCTGATTGAGTAGCGAGTTTATACAACCTTTAATGTATTTCTCGCCGTTTCTGACACATATGACAACGGACACAAGTGGGCTCATTTTTCTCACTTTTGACTTATTTCAATGTGGACAACATCGTAGGCTGCGTTCAGTTATACACGTTGCATCTACGGCGCGCGCATCATGAATGCATTGTTCGGATTGACTTTTTGGAACTTGTTTAGGAAGGAAAAACAACTCGGCTGACGGATTTTCAACAATGGCGGACTCGGACGTAAAATTCATTTTTCCCAAATTCTGAGTAAAGCTGGGAGGAATAAATAGCCTTCTTGGATGTCAGATTGTGATGAATTCGGTTTCTATTTCGAGGTTATTTACGATCTCCCTAATTTCTTTCTCGTACGTTGAATTTGCCAAAACTATGTAATCGGGTTGGTAATCGCTGAGAGATGTCGGTGCAATAATCTCTTGTCCAGTTCCTGGAACATATTTACCTTGTTTGCGAGGATTAACATCTACTGCATATTCTATGCATAGGTCTCTGAAAACGTTCAGGAGAGTGACTCCTCTTGAACCAGCTCCCCACATGACCACTCGCTTGCCTTGGTCTAACAATTGCCTGATTCGTCGGCCGTTTTTTTCGATGATGCTGTTTGTTTTGTCAGCAAATGATATAACGCAATCTTCAATTTGGCTGATTTCAGGTTTTGAAACTGATTTCAAGCTGGATTTCGCTTGCGTTCTAATGGTGGCGTCAATGAAAATAGAGCCGAAATCGCCTTTGGTTTCCTCAACATGCAAGACGTTAAAGCCGCAACGCGAAAAAAGAAAAGACAGGGAAGCAGGGGTAAAATAGGAAACATGTTCATAAATAATTTCCTCGAAGCATCCCCCCTCAAGGTCAGTCAGTGCATTAGGCACTGTAAAAAAAACGCGGACTTCTGGATTTCGACTGATCATTTTTCGCAAATTATGCAAGAATTTTCGGGGATAATTTACATGTTCAAGTTCGTGGTATGAGAAAACAAAATCGGCTTCTACCCTGTCATACACATCTGATTGAAACTTAGGAATTGATACGGCCGAATAATTTGTCCTCTGGTATTTGGTTTCTTCCTGAAGATAAAAAGGATTGAGTCTTTGTCCGTGATTGTTTCCTAATTTGCACAATTCAGATAGGAAGTCGACTTTCCCGCCACCTATCTCGATAATTGCTTTATTGTGAATATCAAAACGTTGAACGAGTTCGGCGGCTAATTGCTTGGTGAAATCCTGAAAGCGAGTTGAGTAAAACAATGAGTTGTCGTAGAGTTCAGTGTAGACATTTTTCGTTGGTTCCAGTGCCACATTAGTAATAAAACTACACACTGGACAAAATGCCAATTTAATGTTTCCCCTAGGACAGTTTGTAGCCGCCTCCTTGCTTGCCCATAAGAAGTTACAACTTGCAGGAACATCGGCCAGTCGATAAAAAACTTTCATTCTTGGTGAATCGCACACGGGACAATTGAACGTGGTTTGCTCTTCTTTTGTTGTTGGTTTAGCCGTAAAAATCCTCCTTGGGCTGCAGCTTCGAATTTTAGGTATTGCTTTGATCAAAGAAAAAGCTCTCTTGAAGGCGAATGAAATCTTCACTGCTTAGTCTCCACCCTAGAGCACCCAGATTTTCCATGATATGCTCTTTTCTTAAAGCTTTGGGGACAACTATTATTTTTTCTTGAGAGATGAGCCAGTTAAGAGCCACCTGAGCTTGACTCTTTCCGTACTTTTTTGCTATTTCGTCCAACATTGGAAATCCAGGTTTAGCCAGTTTACCTTCCTCCAGCGGAGACCACGCTATCAGCATTATGTTTTCATCTTTGCAGTAAGTGTACAAGTCGCTCACAGACAGACCGTTAAAATATGTTTTGTGAAATCGACTTACATTATAATATACTTGGTTAGCTGCAAGCCTATACTTTTCCATGTTTTTTTGGGCTTCCTGAAGCAGAGGGATTGAGAAATTGCTAACTCCTATGAACCGGCTATAGCCCTCATAGACACAGTGCTCCAATGCGCTCATTGTCTCTTTGAGAGGTACTGTTGAATTTGGCCAATGAACCAAATAGAGATCTACGTAATCTACGCAGAGACGTTTTAGACTGGTCTTAATAGAGGATAGAACGTTCTCGTATCGAAGATGCGTTTTGTAAACTTTGGTTGTTATGAAAAGACCTTTTCTCTTGTAAGGCACAATGGCTTTTCCCACAAGCTCTTCGGTGTGTCCAGCGCCGTAGTATTCTGCAGTGTCGATGTGGGTCATTCCGAGGTCTATAGCAGTCCTGATAGCAGCAATAGACTCGGCGTCTCTGGAGTAATCAGACGCATGCTTGCCACCCAGTCCCCATGTGCCCACGCCAAGCACTGGCACTTTTACGCCCTCAGCTAACTCTTTATATTCCATTTGCTTGACCCCTCGCTGGAATTGATTGGCTGAACTGCTTGCCCGCACCGCTATTCAATAGTATTTGGCTGATGCAAGTAATGCTACAAAGTTGCTATTACAATCTTGTTTCGCTAGAAAACAATTTTGCGACAGTAGAATGCTTCGGCGTATTTGCTTGGCGAATTTGATTCCATGCCCCTAATCCTTAGAACGGACCTAAGTGTTTCTTCAGTGAACCATTGTTTTTCCCTCTGAGTCTTAAAGATTTCAAAGATACACTCCATTTTTTTCTGAACTAACGATTCACTCAAATGAACATAGAAGTTTGGATTTCCGAAGTCTCCATCATATTTTGGAATCTCGTATTCTAAAATAAAATGGTCTCTGAAAGTGTTCCAAGTCAGTTCTGAAATCAAACGGTGGTCTTGATGAGCGTCATCGCGAAAGTGCGTGAATATCAAATCAGGAGCGAATTCGGTTTTTAACTCCTCAAAACGATCTTTAATCTCCGTGCCCGCAAAGGGGAAATAAGAATCTCTGAATTGGAAAATGTCTATTTTCTTCGATTTAACATTCTTGGTGAAAGCCTCAGCGCCGTTGGATACTTCTTTTCTTCGCTCTCGGTCAGCACTAAATATAACCCAGTACAACTCAGCTTCTCTCGCTTCGCCCGTTAGTTTTAGAATTGTGCCTCCGCATCCTATTTCTATGTCATCTGCGTGTGCGCCTAAACAAAGAATCTTGAGCCTTTGGTCTTTTCCTAAAAAGTTGAGCGTGCGCATTTTTCATGCACCCCAATGAGATGTCATTTTTGTGTTTTCCATACTTGCCATGGCGCTTTATCAAATGCCGATAGTTCGTCTAGCTGTTGTTTGTCTTTGTACGTATCCATGTTAGCCCAGAATCCATCGTACTTGTAAGCAACCAGCTCATTCTTGTCAATTAATCGCTGAAAAGGCTCAGCTATTAGATCTTCGCCCTCATTAATGAGGTCAAATATTTCATTCTTGAAAACGAAAAAGCCCCCATTTATCCATATGCTGGAGTCACCTACTGGGCGAATACACTTCACGGAATGGTCAGCATGCATCGAGACAGTATGGAAAGAAAAGTAAGGTTTGACTGCTAAGAAACAACCTACTTTTCCATGTTTTATGAAAAAATTAATCAAGTTTGGGAGGTATAAATCGGTCACTGCGTCGGTATAATTAGCCAGAAATGATTTCTCGTTTTCAAGTGATTTCTGCACTGCTTTTAGTCTCTGCCCGATGTTTGAATTTAAACCTGTCCCTATAAAGGTAATTCTCCAGTCCTCAATGTCGCTCTTGAATAGTTGCCGCTTCTTGCCGCCATGGGATAGAACGAAATCATCAGCGAGACACTCATCGTAATTTAAGAAATACTTCTTGATCTGTTCTCCCTTATAACCGAGGCAAAGAATGAAGTCCTTGTGCCCAAAAAAGGCATAATACTTCATCAGGTGCCAAATCATCGGTTTTTCCCCGATCGGTACTATGGGCTTCGGAACGTTCTCAGTCGTCGGGTACAATCTCATCCCCAAACCGCCACAAAAAAGAACAACTTTCATTCGTCTCCCTCCAAAATTCTATATAGCATTGCTAATCGGAATGCCGATTGCATCATAGATTGTAGCCTCGGGTATCGGTACAATAAACCTGCCACCCCAATTACCAATATGAGACATCTGCCTTATTATTTCATCTTTTAGGTTCCATGGCAAAATCAGCAAATAGTCAGGCTTTGTTTCTTTGATTTTGTCTGGATTAAAGATCGGGATATGCGTTCCTGGCAAGAACTTTCCTTGTTTATAGGGGTTGCGATCAACAGTGTAGTCAAGAAAGTCTGTTCGAATGCCGCAATAGTTTAGAAGTGTATTGCCTTTCCCTGGAGCCCCATATCCAGCAATTGATTTCTTTTTCTGCTTCAAACTAATCAGAAGACTCAAGAGTTTTCGTTTCGTTTCTTTTGCTTTTTCGCTAAATACGAGGTATTTGTTCAGATCTGTAAAGCCCTCTCTCTCTTCGCTGTCCCTCAGCTCGTTTACATGACGAGTTATGGGAAACGACAGGTTCTCAGCGTGGCGGGCAAAAATTCTTAAGGAGCCGCCGTGCGTGGGCAATTCTTCCACGTCAAAAACCGTCAAGCCGTGACTCGCGAATATCTTTTCGACTGCAATGAACGAGAAATATGAGAAATGTTCATGGTAAATAGTGTCCAGCTGGTTTCCATCCATCAGCTTAGCTAGATGTGGAAACTCCATTGTAACAATACCCTGTGGTTTTAGCAGGACCTTAATGCCTTGCATGAAACCATTGAGATCAGGTACTTGGGCCAGCACATTGTTGCCAATTAACAGATCCGCCTTTTTTTTCTTAGTTGAGAGTTCGCTGGCAGTTTTCAATGAGAAAAATTCAACAACAGTGGGTATCCCCTTCTTGATAGCCACCTCAGCAATGTTGGCTGCAGGTTCCACACCTAGAACTGGAATTCCTCTCTGTACGAAGTACTGAAGAAGATAACCATCATTGCTTCCAACTTCCACTACGAGGCTCTTCTTGTCAAGCTTAAGTCTATCAGTAACCATTGTCACGTAGTTTTCAGCGTGTGACAGCCACGTGTCAGAATATGAGGAGAAATATGCGTATTCACTGAAAATAGCTTTTGGCGCGATGTACTCTTCCAGTTGAACCAAAAAGCAGCTGTCACAAACATGGACATGCAACGGATAAAAAGGCTCCATCTGATTCAAATCTTCTGGTCTTATGTAACTCTCGCACAGAGGCTGCATTCCTAAATCGACAAAAGTATGTTGCAGAGGCGCCTCACAAAATCTGCAACGAGGCAAAACCGCATTCATAACCATTTATTCTCCTCTAAACAAGCGTGCATAATTCTCTAAGAATCTCATCAATCAGAGTTTCTCCATCGAAGAGCAGAATCCAATTTGTTTGACCCAATTAATTCCTTGAGATGGTCAAGACGCCTATATTTAGGGCCTTCAAATTCCTCGCCTACAACTCCAAATTTTTTATATGCATTATAAAGCTGCTTAGCACCGGATCGCGCGTTCCACCTGAGCTTGAGTTGAGGTAACGTTCTGGCAAGTTTGCTGAAGTCAACTTGATACGACCGCTTGTCCGGTCCAGAGTCCTTCGCAAATTCAATTCGCGAATTAGGAACAGTCTCTTTAACGATGTCGGCCAACTCGCGAACACGATAATTTTCCCCTTGAACTCCTACATTGAAGACCTGATTATGAACCAAATCCTTGGGGGCATCCAGCATATGCATGAAAGCTTTCGAAATATCCTCGATGTGAACGATGGGTCTCCATGCCAAACCGTCGCTCTTTAGCAACACGACGCCACAAGTATAAGCCCAAGCCACCAGATTGTTGAGTACCACATCGAATCGAAGCTTATAGGACAAACCGTAAGCTGTTGCTGACCGCAGGAAAATTGGGGTAAAATCTGAGTCAGCCAGTTTGGAGATGGCTCTTTCAGCGAGCAATTTTGATTCAGCATATGCTGTTATGGGGCTGGGTACTGCTTCCTCGGTCAGGATCTCCGTGCGTGCTTCCCCATAGACACTACATGAGGATGAAAACAGGAAGCGCTGAACGCCGGCTGTTTTAGCGAGTTGCGCCAGTTTCAGAGATGCTTTATAATTGATATCGTATGTTATTTGCGGGTTAAAATCACTGAGTGGGTCGTTCGACAATGCAGCGAGATGTATGACCGCATCAAATCCCTTTAAGTCTGAGACCTCAACATCACGGATGTCCTTTCTCCTTGTGGCAATTGAAGGTGGGGCATCGCCGAACCCGCAATCTTCATAAAAATCGCTGTCTAGCCCAACAACATTATAGCCGTGAGCACGAAGCAGTGGTGCCATAACTGTGCCAATGTATCCGAGGTTGCCTGTCACCATAACCCGCATACAAATCACCGTTCTCAACGTGACATAAATGTTCCTATTTATCTTTCCCTAACTTTAAGGTTTCCCGCCTGAAGCATTGACGTAACCTGCGGAAGAGACTATTTTTTCGTTCCCACTCGGCGCAAGAACCAGTCAGCCAATGGGGCCAGATTCTTTCTAAACCTTAAAGAGCCCATAATATTTATCCCTATATCAAAGCCCATGAAAACCCAACCTTGCCTAACAAGCCATTTGGCAATTTTTGCATAACATAGCTGTCGTTCGGACCATACAAGCGGCGATCTTCCTACCGAATTGAAGCATTCAACGCATATTTTCCAATAAGGAAAAACCATCTTCTTGTTTCCATTAGTTCCTATCCACCATCTCAACTTATCGCAATATTTGAAATCAACTTTATCGGTATATGACTGCAAGTATTCCCGTCGGGAAAACAGATATTCAGGAACCATAAAAAAGCGACCGATAAGGCCGATTTCCGCGAGCAAATTTCTATCCGCACCAATGTATCTTCCCATCAGTTGCGTCTTTTTCAGCGCGTCAGATCGCATTAGTCCATAAATTAGAACCCAAGCGTCATTATCCATGTAGATAAGGTCACCAAAGCGTTCATGGGGCTTTGGCGAATCAATTCTAAGGTTAAGGTCGTAGTTTCCAGCAGGTTCTCCACGGTCATTAATTCGACCTGTCTTTGAGTGACACAGAACGACGCTTGAGTTTGCGTCGAGTACCTTAACGCACTTCTTCAGGAAATCAGGAGAACAAATATCGTCACAAGCAACCCATTTAAAGTATTCTGACGAAGACAACTGGAAAACTCGGTTGAAATTGGCGGAAACACCAACGTTAGCCTTATTTCTGTAGTAGTGAACTCTGCTATCTTTGGCTACGTAACTTTGACATATGAGCTCGGTATTGTCAGTGGAGGCGTTATCAGAGATTATTAGCTCGAAATCTCGATAAGTCTGAGAAAGGATTGAGTCCAATGCCTCCGCAAGGTACTTTTCTCCGTTGAATACAGGCAATCCGATGCTTACTTTAGGTGTCTTAATAGTCATATTGCGCCACTCCACTCGCCGTCAGGGCCAGGCTATTCTCCTAAAATGAACCACATTTGCTACGTATGCGTTCTGATATTGTTTTGACTTCGTCTTCTTTTAACCATGGATAAATGGGCAAAGATAGTATTTCACTGCAGATTTTTTCTGTTTTTGGCAGCTTGTTTGACCTCATATATGCTCTTTGATTGTGTACAGGAATTGGATAGTGTATTAGAGTTTGGACGCCTTGTTTGAGAAGATATTCTTGGAGTTTATCTCTATGCTTATGCTTAATCACATAGAGATGATATACGTGTTTTACGTAGTCTTTTTCTATTGGCGTTGTTACTTCTGTGTTGAAAAGGAGGTCGTTATAGAGTTTGGCTGTTTTTCTCCTTTTTTCATTCCATTCGTCTAAATGGCGCAATTTTGACCTTAGTACGGCTGCCTGTATCTCATCCAACCGACTGTTTACACCTACAAAGTCATGATAGTACTTTACTGATTGACCATAGTTTCTCATTCTTCTCAGTTTGTCTGCCAACTCTTTATTGCTTGTTGTAAGCATGCCTCCGTCGCCGTAAGCCCCAAGATTCTTAGTTGGATAAAAACTAAAACATCCGATATCACCTATGCTTCCCACTTTTGCATCTCGGTGCTTTGCGCCATGAGCCTGGCATGCATCCTCTATCACATACAGACCATGTTTTTCTGCGATTTCCATCAGAGGATCCATATCCACCGCTTGCCCGTAAAGATGCACTGGAAGAATCGCACATGTTTTGTCGGAGATTTTAGCTTCTACTTGCGATACGTCCATAAGGTATGTTTTCGGATCGATATCTACAAAGATAGGTTTGGCGCCATTTCTGGTGATAGCATCGACAGTTGAAATCATAGTGTGTGAAACCGTAATTACTTCGTCACCAGTGGAGATACCGAGAGATTTAACGGCTAAATAGAGTGCATCAGAACCAGAATTTACACCTATGCCAAATTTTGCTCCGATGTATTTGGAGAATTCGTCTTCGAACTTTTCAGTTTCTTCCCCGAGGATGAACTGACCGCTTGTCAAAACTCGCCTGATTACCTGTAACATTTCTTCGCCTATTTCATCATTTTCTCTTTTGAAATTCATAAAAGGTATCATTTTTTTTGGTTCCACTACTTAAGCTCGCTATACTTTTACATTGTCAATTGATAACAATCATAGACAATAGCTCTGCTTCCAAAACCTTCCTTATACCGAATTAGACCATAATTTAATAGCCTGCCGAACTTCTCGGTAGAAGTTCCAAAATCAAAGTACTTTTTGTCTTTATAATAATCCCTGATGAGATAGTCAAAAACAGCATCCTCAGCGCCAACGAGCCTGCCTTCATTTGAATTCGCGCCATACTGGCTATGAGCAACATTGGCGCTTTCATATATAATGACCCCTCCGAGCATGACTTCGTTTTTGAAGGCTGCGAACAATTTTATGCTATCTGGAAATCTTTCTGCAAGCAACCGTATCTCTTCAGCTGTATGAACGGGAGTTACCCCATGATACTCAATCAATACTTTTTCAACTATCTTCATAAAGCAGCTAAAGTCGAAACTTCTCTTAACGATTAAGCAGTGCTCATTTGCTTTTTCAAGCACTCTTCTTCGGTTATATTCGTATTTCATCTTTCTGGGTAAGTAAACACAAGAGGATACTGTTCTATATCTGAGCTTAGCGTTATAGCGAAATAAAGCATATAAATCCTCTTCTGCTGGAATTAAATGGTAGATATGAGGAACAGCTTTATACAATATCTTTTTTATGCCTTGTTCTTTGCAATAATTAGCAAGATTCTCAAAAATCTCCAACATAAGAGCCGTAGTCATTTCAAAGCTAGAAATGATTCCCCCGAATGTTAGTCCTTCATGACTATGCAGAGTAGCGTTGTCTATATTTGCCGGCAATAATCCTACTACTCGGCCATTCTTGAAGAATAACAGTGAATTATCATTAAATTTGCTTGAATGATACTCCATATAATCTCTGTAAAAAAGGAAAACTCCATTTTTGGAGTTTGAAATGAATTTGTTCCATATAATCTTGTGTTCGGGCGTGTACTCGGAAACACTGACCGCGTTTCTCTCACAACGGCTCATGCTTGAAAACATCCCTTAAAGAAAATTTGTCAAATATTTCTATGTTCACGATTTATCATAGCATTAATTTCAGTCTAAACTGCTGGAATTTTTCGTCTTGTGAATAGCATTTTGGTTCCTATCAAAGTTTCTCGCTGTAGGAGTATCATAGCTAATGGATTTTCTCATTATCTATGATTCTCATTTCGGTCTTACCATTTTCTTAAAAACTGCACGGTTTCTTATGTAGTCGCTTTCTTCATAATATGTTGATGCCAACACAAGCGCTATTGAGTTAGATGAAAAATTCTCAATTTCTCTCCAAACGCTCGCAGGTAGGTATAGTCCATAATTTGGCTTATTTAGAAAAATTGATTTAGTCTTGAATCCATCATATACTTTCACCTCAAAACTTCCACTCAGCGCAATTATTACCGCTTCCATCTTGAAGTGGGCGTGACCTCCTCTCTTGGCTTCGCTAGGTACATCGTAAAGGTAGTATGCCCGCTTTATCTCAAATGGAATGTGTCTTTTTCCCTCAATGAATGACAAGTTTCCCCTATGGTCGCTTATCTTTGGAAACTTTATTGTTTTGCACTTATCAATTTTCAGAGGGATCAGTGTGCGCGCGCGTGCTTTCCAATTCGCGGACTTAATCGTCTGCTTGGACGAGTTAATTTGTTTGTAGCGCATCTTTAATGTCAAGCGTCCATGTGGTTTGGTACTTTTTTTAACTCTTGGTCGATAATATCTAAGATGTCTTTATCTATGTTGAGGTCGAATTTTCGCGCAAAAAACTTTCCACTTCTTTTCAGTGTCTCTAAGTCAGCCTTTGTTAGATTTTTTGGGTGTGGTGACCCTTCTGAATAATCAAAATACAGTGTAGACCCATTAACAATGCTTGTTCTGAGAGGAGAATTCAATAGAATCGTTGGGTAAAATATCTCGTCTGGCCCCCAGACGCGCTTAAAGAACTTTTTCACACTTGGATTGTTCTCAACGAATTCCAGAATGTAATTTACATGCTTTTTTTGCAAGCAGAGATTTCCGCGTCCACCATAAGGTTTAAGACCACACGGCAATCCTTTTTTAAATCTCGGGAAACCGAGTGCCCACACATAAGGGTATTTTCGGCGAGGTATGAAATAATATCGATTGTATAGTCTATGAAAACCGCCCATGTGCCATCCTTTGTAGGGTAACTCGAAAAACTCAATTAAAGCGCAATTTTGCACATTCAACTCTTTCTTTATGGTTTCTGTCGATTTCAGAGGGTAGCTATCTCCGCTGAGGTCTATGAAGTAATCATAATTGTAGTCTTCGTAATATCTCATTGCACTCAAAATCGCATCAACTTGCCCAAATGAACCAAATTTGCATCGAAATTTGGATACAATCTCGATATTTTTTTGGGGGCAGTTCATCTCAATAAATTTCTTCCATTCTTCGAATCTATGTTTTCCGATCATCGAATCTAAATGGACGCGTATAAAATCGGAGTCTGTTTGAATTCGACTTAATAGTCTCGCTACGCGTTCAGGTTCTTTATATTCCAAAATATGGTAGACAATTATTGTCATATTCAAATCGGACCTATTTTCTTTCTGTCATTGAGACCAATCTGCCACAGTCTGCGCTTAAGATACTGATTCAAACGATATTTGAACTACACATTTAAAATCCAATTCCAATTTCTTCAAAAAATGAGAGATGCAAAACTCAACCAACCAAAAACTTGAGCGCGTTGATTGAACAAAACTTGGCGCGCACTATGATGCGTGCCTATTTTGATAATTTGAAAACGCTTCTTCCATTTTTAGTACTATATATAACTTCAGATTTAGTTAATGATGTGTTTTGTAATATAAAGTCAACGAATTCGGTGGGGGTGAAATTTTTATAAGCACCTTTCATCTGTTCTTCTTGATATCGATGCGGCTCAAAAAATAGCACATCCATTTCCAAATTTTTTAACAGCTCTTTCAATTTAACAAATTCTGTTTTTCTTTTTAAGAAATGATGAAATATGTTTAAAGCTAGTACAACGTCAAATTTTGTTTCTTTTGGAAACTTCACATCTAATATTGACTCCTTGATCACCACAAATTTCTTGTTTTCAGCAATCCTTATTTTTTCTAATATTTTAACTATGACGGGGTCTATCTCAACAGCAAAGCAGTGGTAACCCAAATCCTCGAACTTGTGGCAGAAGAAACCTATATTCGCGCCCATATCAAGCATTATACCACCTTTTTTTTCCCCTAAATGTCGGCTAATCACTTTCACAAGGTCGTAGCAGTTATGGGCATAAAGATCATAAGGAATATCTGAAAGATCAGGGTGGATTATTGGCTGATACAGTTTACCCTTTCTTTGCTGTTTAGCATAGGAAAGCACAAATTCTCTGAAATCTTGCCATTTCTTGTGTCTAACAAAAACCATTACAGGCACATGTTTGATTCCGAGGATTTTAGCTATGGAAAGTCTATGTACCCCGTTTTGAAAAAGATATTCTCCGTTTCTTCCAATATTTACGTCAATTTCATCATACGGGCCAGTGGAATTCTTATCGCAAATACCTCTATTGAGACTGAATCCATTATTCCTTATACTTTCGTACAGTGAGTCAAGATATTTGCATCTGTTATCAAGGTCATCCCTATTTTTAATATCCCAGGGAAATCTTCCTGATTCTACTGCTCCGAGGACATCTTTGTAAAACTCTGTGTCTTGCCATTCCCTACCCTCTTCTATCCTTTTTTTGAAGGATTTGTAAACACTTAGATCAGTGAATCCCCAATTTGTTATATCCCAATTACCGTCGACAACTTTTCCGCGCATATTGGGAGGAAAAACCCTTTTAGAAAAAGGCAGTTTTTCTGCATTCTCACTTTTCAGATAATTCGTATGAAGTATAATTCTCTTTGGGGAAATCCAATAAATTCTTGATGGATTTCGAATATTTCTGTCACGGAAATACGCTAGTTTTGTCCTAAATTTAAGAAACCTAATTTCAGTGATTGTCTTAAACACAAATTTTTGTAGTGCCGTCGGAAGTTTATCTATTACATCCAGAATAAGAGACGTAATTTCTTTAAGGTTCATAATTTTCACGCTGACAGACTTCTTTTGTTTGATTAAATAGTGACTACCCAAACGAGTTTGAGCGCACTTGCTTGTACCTTAAATGGTTAAAAATGACTTTTAAAAAGTTTGCGCAGACCGACCTCGATGGATTGGTTTAATATGTGTTTCATTCAACTGTGCTTAGGCATAGATAAGATAGCGCTTCTGCGTAACTATTGCCGAAAAACATATTTGTTACGTTTATTTTTGAGAACAGGAAATAGGGCAAAAAGCAGTGAAAAACCATAAGCTCAAGACTTCTCCCAAAACCGAAAATACGAACTAACCATTCAATACCAATTTCGGGACAAGACAACGCGACTCATTAAGTTGTCTGTTCGTCCGCCGGCGCCAAGCCGAACAGGGATAACCATTCAGATAATGAATATTGGGCACAGTTACAGCAAACAAGTTACATATGGACCAAATTCCAGTTGTAGGTTATTCTTGGCAGTATAAAGGTGAAAGAGTCCAAGACTCGCCCTTCATGGATAATTAGGCGTGGGTTGCTCAATTATCCGCTTGAGGAATTTATCCATTTTCACGAAATTGCTTTCGAGAGAGAACAACTTCGAATTTTTGAGAGCGTTGGCCCGATAATAGTTCAGCATATTTTCGTTGCTTAATTTATTTCTTAGATTAGCATAGCTATCATATTCAAAACCTATCTGATATTCGTCTATTATCTCCTCACACCCTTTTAGATAGCCCTTTGGAACCACAATCGGAATTCCTGCAAGAAGGGCAATTGAAAATCTGCTGGGGACGCTATTACTAAACCTGCTTAGACCCGAAGTGCACCAGAAATTATATGTGACCACACAAGCGTCAAACTGTGTTAGAAATGTGGCAAAAGTGCCATCTGCAATTTCCCGGTATGTAAATCTATTGAATTGGTGAATAAAATCCAAGTTTTTAAGGGCATAGTTGCTGTTTAGACCTTCCTGCACGTTTGCTTGCCAACCAGCTTGATTTAAGTTGCACATATGAACGTGAATTTTCCTCGAGGCCATCTCTTCAATTTGTGGGAGAACGTCGGACACGTCCATGCCGATGAAAACTATATGGGGTTGGCTATCAAGGGCTGATAACAAGGGTAGCCTCCTTCGGTAATGAAATTTCTCAGGGTAACATTCAATAAAAATCAAGTTTCTTCCGCGATGTATACCGAATTTATTTTTCATATAGCAAAACATTCTTTGCGTAGGAAGCACTCGTCCATCTAGGTTATTCACTATTCGCCTATTGAGAAAGTTTTCAATCTTTTGAGCTAAACTAATACTATTTGTGGGGTACGTAAGAAATTCGTAGACTGTGGGCACATGAAATTTCTGCGTCATGCCGATCTCGGGGAGGCTAAGAGACCCCCAACTTCCATAGATTAGCTCTATGCCCTTCTTTTCAAGGACCCGTCTAAGTCTATCATGTTTCAAGTGTAATTTTTCTGCGGCTCTATATAAAGTAGCTTTTCTAAACCATTCTAGTCGACCCTTAGACATAGCACGAATTTTACTATCCTCATACAAATTGATGACTGGGATATTGGTGTCATCAATTTTTCTTGGAAATGGCGCGTATGTGGTGTTTATGACGGTAATTTCATAACCGTGTTCAGATAGATAGGGTAAAAAAGCCTGTGCCTGTATAGTTAATTGACCCAAAAACACCAATGCAATAGTCATTAACTCATACTCCCACCTATTGAAAACATAAATTCAATATAAGCGCGCGCTTGGACATAGCGCATGAAATAGGAATCATCTAATGTCAAATAAGCTTCTAAATTTAGAAACAAGCCAGCGCTTTGTCAAATCGAATCATGCTGTCCCTTATATCAAAGAAGGGTTCAGTTAGGCACTTGTTCCTCCAAATCTTGTGATGGTGTGATTGAGAAAACTATTTCATTACTTAGCAGATCTTTTGAAGAAAATACAAGAGAAACCGCCAGAGTTATACACCAAATTATAATGATTGGCGTCAAATAATTCCTGAACTGAGCAATTGGTTGCCGCAAGACGCTTTGCTAGCCCTAAAGTGTAAGCCACATAGTTATAATTGGTTAAATCTTCAGGAAAATCTATTTGATCCCCCTCATCGCCAAATGTAACAACTCCGCCAGAACTTTTCGCAACTAGGTATTGTTGAACTCTATAGTTTGAAAATATGCTGACCGGAGTACTCCAATTAATATTGTCTACCATAAAGTTTGCAAATTGATGTTCCGCCTTTGTCTGGAAGAAAATTTGGTCATCAGAGAGAGACTGGTTAATCAAAACAAATGTGAAAAAAACCAGAAGTAGCAGAAAGACAGCTTCAAAATATTTTTTATACTTGCCTTCGCAAAGATAAGAGGCGCCCATAGACACAGGAATACAAACTAGAAAGAATGAGCGGTTAGACATTTGGGAATATTGACTGGGGGCGATTATCAGAGTCGCTGCGAAAATTAACCCGGTTAGCAGCATGGCATAATGTGTTCTTCCAAGTTTTCTTCTCTTAAGAAGAACAATAAAACCGAAAAAGGTAACGAGTATTGTTCCGAATACCACAATTCTGGAAATAAATTGAGCTGCAGATTCAACAAAAAGTTGTGTGTTTGCTGAACCGGTTGTCGTTACTGTAACTTTCCATAGAAAATATTTGAGAAAAGAAAAATTCGAAAGAGCCTGGACGTAGTGGTAAATGCTCGGATAACTAACCTGCACCAAAGTATACATGACTGAGGTTGTGATGAAGATGGTTAGATGCTTTTTGTTTCTGTTCAAAACATAAATTACAAGAGAGTAAACGACAAAGAAAAGAGGCGTAAACATGTGTGTAAATGCGAGAACGACGAAAATAGTCAAAGTTGCCAAAGTGACTTCAAGTTTTGCAGATAGGCTATCAAGGTAGAAAAGGAGAAGAACGAGGCATAAAGAAAGCCCAAAAGGTGCAAAGAACTGAAAATTGAAAACGTAAACTAATATAATGAAAAAGGCTGTTACCGCTATGTAGGCATTCCTTCGGACTTTGGAGATATAAAAATATATGAAGGAGGTAACAACGGATCCTATTGTACCATATAATATGAACTCGCAATACCTTAGATCTAACCCTGTTACCAAAAGAGTTATTTTGTCTAGTATGAAGAAAATTGGCCATTGATAGTAATAGTGATTTGGTTCTGAAAAACTTAGATCTCCAGTTGAGATGAAATATTCAGTTAAACCTCTCAATTGGTGAGCGTCTGAGCCGCAAATCATATAGTAAAAATATGTTTGAGAAAATATCAGAAAAAAAGTGCCTATAGCCATAGTCCATCGTAATTTGTTGTTTTCAGTTTTTACAGCTACTATGAAAAATGAGGCAAAAAGTATCGCCACCCCTATCCAATACAAGTATGAGAAATGATTGTAAGCAAAATCGTATGGTGAGTCTATTGATACGGGATAACTAAAATACCATGAAAGTAGGAGGAGGATTATTCCTATGCATATTGGTACAAATGCGAAGTTCAGTTTTTGCACGATTTTTCCATCCAGTCAACATAAAGCATTAAAGTTAGCGAGTAAAAGTCTTAAATGCCATGCTTAACCTTTATTGCACGTTTCAAACTCTGTTTCATTTTCAATGCGAAGTTTTATTTGTGGAATGCTCAACCCGATCGCTTACTCATCCTGACACATTCGTACCATGAAATCTGGTCAGGCAAAAACGTAAAAAATAATTTTTCCCTGTTAACCCTTACAAAATGTTTTTGGAGTAAAGTTCGTATATTAGCAAACTTTTGTTTGTGCGTTCCTGGATCCTTCTCGAATCTTTCCCGACCCATCATTCGTGGATCGCGGATGTACAATCCAGTAGGTAAAAATAACCTAAGAAGAGTCATAAAAAGACTCCCTTCTATTGGGTATCCAGCAATTAGGATGCCTTTTTTGCTCATTGAAAACTTAATTTCTCCTAAAGCTACATCCAAATCCTTAATGTGCTCTAAAACACTCGCACAGAATACCAGATCGATAGCATCTTTTCTAAACGGCAAATGGGTTATAGTTGAACAAACAAAATCTAACGTTCCGCCCGTTAGTGGTTTTTCAGAACATGCATTCAGACGTGTTCTAATCTTTGCTCTGCTCAAACTCTTCATATAAACATCCATGCCAACAACAATTCCGCCATGCCTTTCAGCAAGATATCGCGTAAAATACCCTGCACCGCAACCTATATCCAATCCAACATGTTTTCCTCTCCGACGAAAATCCACCATCTTAGCTAATCGTCTTAGCCTGTCATTAAAAACATAGTTGATTATCGAAACAGGTAAATGTGCAGGCATACGAAATTTCTCAAACTCAAAAAATGACAGGTTATCGGGTTTTTGCCTTCGAACGTCAGGTGATTCTATGTCTGAAAGATCTGAAAGTACACCCCAAACTTTGCCGCACTTCAAACACTCGAGTTTGATTGTTTTTTGGTCTGGCGGCGAATTCTTCTCAACTATTCGCCCATTGCAGTTTCTGTGTCTCATGGCATCTACCTTTGTCAGTGATCGAGAACTTGCGTTTGATTCCACAATAGCGGCAACCCACTTTTTGAAAACTATTAACGCATACTATATTAAATTTTTCCTCGCCATTTGCTCTTACAAGAATAACTGTTGTTGATTTCAACACAGACCCATAGTACGCGCACAAATATTATAAAAGACTATTCAGTTTTTTGTAAAGAAAGAAGAGAAATTGCTATGTATGAAATCTATATAATTGATGTTAAACTCTTCAACAAATTCCTAAACAGACTAATTAGCAGAAACGAGAGTTGAGACAAGCCCTACAATGTAAATTAGATAATTGTAATTGAGCGCGCGTGATAATGAAGGCAAGCGTTAGCCAATTGTGTTATGTCGGGTTGATATACAATTCTGCGTCAGCAAACCAAGCGTTTGAGGCAGTTGGATCTTCAATCCACGGCGCTCCTTGCATCCACAAAACTAGATTGTTAACTATACGCACATTTCCGCCTGCGTCTTTTGCTGTTGCTGGAACGATGAAATCTATTGTCCTCTGTTGCCATGCGCCTCCGTTGCTGTCTTTAACATACATCTTTGAGTAGTCACCACCGAAGTAAGCGTACCAGAAATCCGAGGCTGGAAGTATAGTGTTAGTGCCATCAACGTAACTGTAGAAGTCTATTCCAATACGCGCCCCACAATAAGGATACCCATGTGTTGAAGAATTCGTCAAGACTCTCATCCAGCACTTGGCAACAACATGGTCTCCAGCGTTTACAGGATACCATGTTCCGTCACATTCCCGCGCAGTGTTGACGTCATTGCTGGTATGTGGTTCGAGCCTGATGGTTGGTTTGCCTGGGGTTCGAACAACATTATAGTCCAAGAAAATAATCTGTGGGCCGCTGCCATAGGTTAAATGCCAATGATCAGGAATTACAGCTAGATTCTGAGGATTAGGAGTTGGGGTTGGAGTAGGAGTTGGGGTAGGCGTTGGTGTTGGCGTTGGGGTCGGCGTTGGGGACGGGTAGATGATGCTCCCTTGGGAAGATATGCTCGCTTGCGATGAAGTCTGCGATTTCGCAACAGGCTGGAAAAGAGAATAACAAAGCACCAAGCAGAGGAAGAAGATGACGTACTTTTTCTTGTTCACTAATTACTACCCGCAGTTTGGTTGTTTTTTTAGCTATATTAATTTTATGTATCGTGAAGCTTAATATAAACGATTCCATGCAACTGCTCAACACAAATACAGCATCAACACCCATTCGAGAGAACCTACTAGACGTTAATTGAGCCTTGACATTTCTCTGATAAGCACCAACAATTGCATCTCCATAGCAGGCTTTCCCTTCATTCAAGGCCACGTGTTTCACCCTCTCAAGAGCCGAATCGGTAATGTATTTTGCTGTATTGCTTCTTATTTCTTGCTCAATTCCACAACTGACAGAAGATAATCGTCAAGACTCTCTGCCACTTTTTCCCACGTGTACTCTCTCTGCACAATTTCCCGACCAATTTTTCCCCACTCTTTGAGGGAATATTTGTTTAGGCAAGCATACTCTATTGCTTTCGCTATTTCTCCAGGTCTAATTGAAGAAATGTAAATGCCGCACTTGGCTTCTCCTATCACAGCGCGATGAGCAGGAATGTCTGTAACTACAACAACTTTTTCCATGGCAAGATACTCTAAAAGTTTAAGCGGACTTTGAGATCTCCAATATGGATGATCCGGTAAAGGGACGACTGGTATATCGCACATACTAATAAATTTGGGTACTTCCACCTGATTTACACGTTTAGCAATAATGACGTTTCCTTCAAGATTTTCGCTCTTAACCAAAGCTCTAAGATCAGGAGCGAATGGTCCATCGCCTAGAAGAAAGAAAACGAGGTCAGGATATCTCGGCAACAAGATTTTCAAAGCACTTACGACTTCTGCCAGTCCGCGAGTCGGAGTAAAAACCCCATGATAAAAAACAACAAAACAGTCAGATAAACCAAGCTTCTTTTTCAGTTCTGAGCCTTCCGAAGCGAAGTTCTCGGGATTAAATAGAGCTGGGGAAACTCCAGAGGACCAAGTGCCAACTCTTTCTGGATTCAAATCATAATCTTCGCAAATTTTCTTCTTCATCAAAGGAGTAATCACGGTAATGCCGTCAAATTTCTTTTTAGCCACCAGAACGGATACAGTAAACCAGAACTTAAAAAGGGCACCTCGAAAGCCTTTGGTTTCGACTGGAGTGCTTCGTACGTCCAGAACAAACAACTTTTTTCTCAATTTGGATATTATGCACAGAGGAAAAACACTAAGAACATGAACAGCAGGCTCTATTATTATGATATCTATTTTTGAAATAAGAACAAAGATGGGAAGATAGAAGAAGAGAAGAATCGTAAACATCATGGGCAAAATCAGCGGCATATTGCCTAATGGAAAAGAAACCAGTCGTATTTTTGACCCCTTAAATCCAGATTCCTTTCTGGCCAACGCAGTTATGAGTGAGACCTCATGCCCGCGTTCTGCCAATTGTCTCAATATATTCAAAAGAGACATGTTGTCAAGCCCACGAGCCTGAAAAAAGCTTATCCATAGAATTGACTTATTTTCAGTTGTTTCCTTCACGCTCGGCATCACTTCAACCGCTTCAACACAGGTTACCTTTATTACAATTAAACAAGTATGGGTACAAATTTCGGTACATCAGGAAGATAAATTACGATACGCTTTGATATATTTGCCAGTCAAATTTTCAATATTGTACTTATTCCTAGCAAAGGTTCGAATGTCGTAACTCAATTTGCCCAACGAGTGGTTGTCTTCCAAAGTCATTAGCTGATCTGCGAGGTTTTTCACTCCATCACCAAGTATTCCGTATTTTCCTTCTTCTGTGAGTTCACAGGAGAATGGAAGCTTTAGCATTAACGGGATTTTGCCTAAACACATGCTCTCGAGAAGAATCATTGGGCATGCTTCATAGGTGCTCGGAATTGCAACAAACTTACTTTGCCGCATACTCTTCAGCAATTGTGCTTTAGTAGTAAAGCCCTTAAGTTCTATATTTTTAAGATTTAATGAGCGTATTAAATTCTGCATTTTGTTAAAAAGCGGACCTGCGCCATGGACAATTATTTTGAATTTTGTATTTTTCTTTTGCAGAATATATGCCAATTTAACCATGCTCAAGGCGCCTTTTCGCCAGAATAAACGACCAGCAAAGAGTATGGTTTTTTCAGATTCTGGAAATTCTGCTTCAACTTCTTTGTATTCATCGTCGAGTGATCTGAGGTCAATGCCGTTGTAGATGTACTGTATTTTTTCCGCGTATTTTTCACCCATCTCCAAAAGAATTTCGGATTTCAGAGATTTGGAGACCGTAACCACGGCATCTGAGTACTGAAGCTCTTTCAGAAATGTAAAATGGTATGCAGGATAACCAACCAAATATGTTGAGATATCACTTAAACTTCCCCCACGAAGAATAGATTGCGTACTCTCAATTTTCTCCATCAGAGGACTGTCATGGAAAGTGACAAGTATGGGCGCCTTCTTCCTTAGACTGCGCATCAACGGATAAGTGGCTGTACATTGACCGTGGATAACATCAACATTGAGATTCTGAATGCTTTCCGATAGTTTCTTCAAATTCCACATTTGAAAAACAGTATGTCTAGGAACGATATTGGGATACGGGAATCTTTGGACATCTATTGAATCTTCCGTTGTTCGTCTAAACTGAAAACGACTAAGAGAGTTAGGGGGTACATTGCGTCCGGTTATTACATGGACTCTTAAGCCTTTTCGCGCAAGACCCTTTGCGAGTTCATGCATGAAAGTCCCGACACCGCCGAAAATATATGGCGGATAGTCATGATTTAGAAGAACTACTTCCATAACGCGCATCCTGCAAGTTTAGAGGCTCTGCTCATTTCCTTCAAACAGGGAAACGGAAAAAATTAGTCAGAACCCTCATTATGGCGGAGACTACTTCCAAAATTTCTGTATGTACTCTTTCAGAGCATCTTCCCATTTTCTCGTTGAGTCTATTCCGAGGAGCTCAAGCTTATAGTTTCTGCTCATTTCTGACCTTGCTCTTGCGGCAGGCAAAGGAAAGTAAGCAGAACTGACAGGTTCAACCGTTACGTCGGATCTGCCCAAGAACTCTACAATTTTCTTGGCAACGTCAAATCTTGAACCATAACCTTTGTTGGTGCAATGGTAAAGGCCATAATAACCAGTTTCAATTAGATCAGCTAAACATTTAGAAAAGTCAAAAGTGTATGTTGGGCTCCCAATTTTGTCATTGACAGCCTTCAGCACATTTGTTTCATTCATCCTGCTTATAATTTTGCCGATAAATTTCTTGTCTTTTTTGGGACCACCACCGACCATCCAGCCTGCACGAATAATGTAGTATCTTTCTGCTAGGTTTTGAACGATTTTTTCGCCTTCCAGTTTGCTTTGACCGTAAATATTAATCGGATTAGGCGTATCGAATTCTGTGTAAGGTTCAGATTTATCTCCATAGAAGACACCTATTGTGCTGATGTAAACCAGGGGGGTTTTTTGGCTTTTGCATACTATGGTTATGTTCTGAGTCCCAATAGTATTGGTGAGATAAGCATGATCAGGTTCCAGTTCGCATTTGTCAACATCTGTTTCAGCTGCAAGATGCATCACCATATCGGGTTTAACTGCTTCAACTTCCTCGGCTACTTGATCAAAACGTCTAACATCCAAGTATTTCATTCCCGCATTTTGCGGGGTTATATCCGTGGCTATAATTGAATGCCCCCTTTGTTTTAGTGTAGGGCATAAAGCACTTCCGAGCATCCCTGCCGCACCTGTAATAAGAATCTTCATCTTGTACGCCTCATAGGATAAATCAATCTAAATATCCATTTAACTCTTTTTGCGGAATCTTACGCACTTATAATGCTTCTCATGGCAGATAACAAACAATTATTGTTTATATCACCGACACTACTGAGCTTGTTCTATTGTGTATGGCAACTTTCATTATACGGATTTCGTTTTAGCTGAAATATTTTTAATCACATTAATGAATTCGTCAACTGTATTGTCTGCTGAATATTTTTTTTGGTAAAGAGCGTAAGCAGCGTCATTAGCTTGGATGTTAGACTGGGTTTTTTCTAGAGTTTCAATTTTTTCTTTTAAGTCGTTAGCGTTCCTTTTAAAATACGTTGCAGAGTTTTCTGCTACTTCTCTATTGGACTGAGTGTCTATGGCTAAGATGGTGTTGCGGCAGCTCATTGCTTCAACCAGCGAGACACTTGTGCCGCCCATTTGGTGACCATGCATATAGGCAAAGCAATTGTAGCGAAGCGTCCTTTGCAGTCTTGGCTTATATATGCCCCCAAGAAAGATGACGCGGTCATCACCGTTTTCTAACAGTTGTTTGACGAAACTGTCTTTCGTAAGTGGACCAATGACAACTAGTTTCTTCTTTGAATTTGTACTCTTAAAAGTGTCAATGATAAAATCGATACTGTTGTCGGGTGTGAGTCTAGCAACATAGAGGTAATATTCGCCTTTTTCAAGGCCGTAATCTTCCAATACTTCAGCATCAAGAGGTTCAATGCTTCGCGTGCATCCACCCCCATTGGGGATGTAAATTGGTTTCACTCCATAGTTATGTTTGTAATAAATGCCGATTGTCTTTGAATCCACAACAATGTAGTCGGCTACTTTTGTCACAATTTTTTCGAAGGAACGATAAAAGAATCTCACTATTGGACTAAATTTCGGTCTTGCAGCTTCCAGGCCATCAACATTGACCAACACTACCTTTCCAAAAAATTTTGGTAAAATAAGTGTTGGGACACTGGAATAACCCAGCATATATATAACATCTGCGCGCAGTGTTGCCCACAAAACTGATAGCAAATCATAAACAAATGCTTCGGAGAGACTACGCAAATTGCTGATTGCAGTATTGATTACAGGAAAATATACAAGCATCATGCCATTGTAGTTTTTGTACGGCTTGAGTTTTAAGCCGCGAGATTCGCAACTCACGTACACTTCATACTTTTTTTTGGCTAATCCTTGGCCCAGTTCTTGAGCAATAGTCTCAAATCCGCCATAAGCGGCAGGGATTCCTCGCGAACCAAGGATTGCAACCTTGGGTTTCTTGGTTCCCTCAAATCTTTTAGCCAAGATATCCATCCTGAAGAAAATGCAGAATTACGCGCGCTATGTTCTAATTATTAATCTCAACATCGATACTGCGCGTGGAGTTGCTATGCAGTGAATTATGTTAAGGTTTGTCGAAGTAGTTTAAATGTTTCTCGAGCATGAGGCTCTTTGGAAACTCCGATAACAACGCCAGATATATTTTGCAGACATCGCAGGTAGTCTATGGTTTCTAGCGGTTTAAGGTACCCTGCTGCCAAAACGCTCATGGCAATTATTTCAGAGTCAGCAGCAATTTGTAATGATTCTTCGCATGCTGCCTTGGATGGGTTCATTTGGAAACCTACTTTGTTGAAGGGAGTTGCGATTGTGACTTTTCCAAAATCAATTTGCCACTCTTTGAATTTGTTAACTAGATAGGCAAAGTTCCGTGTTTCAAAACCAGGTTTAATCTTCAATCCCGACATGAATTTTATATAAGATTTGAAAAGCCAATCCATGTTAAGCGCAAGAGCCATTTCAGTTACTATTTCATGCAGTAAAATTGATTTTATGTTGGCATTTCTTCCAGCAGCTTCCTTTATCTTAGAATGCTCATAGAGGATGTATGCTTTCAGAAACGACGAAAAATCAAAATTGTTGACTATGCCATATAGACCGAATGCCGCGGCTTTCAGGTTCGCCGAGGTTACTACTTGTTTAGTGATTCTCCTTGCTAAGGCTGATACTCCGCCTATTTGTGCGGCCAATCGGACATATTCATAAGCATAGGGTACTATTGCGTAAAGAGTTGGTTCGACTTTTTCTTCATCTTGGCGAAGATTTTTCAATATTGACAGTGTAGTTTCACTCACTGAAAACATGAACCCGTCGGCACCATTCTGCATCGAGAGTTTAACAAGTTTAGCTGCTTGTTCGGCATCGTTAGGGTTTTTCTGATTAACCCGTTCACGGGCTCTCGCTTGAGAAAGATGACTTATCCCATGAAAGGGATTGTCGCCCACCAATAACTTAATTGGTTCTTTATGCATGCGCAATGCGCTTCACTTCTTCAAGCAAGAAATCAACTTTCAAAGCTGTTTGAAAATTCGATTCGAAACTGCTTTTTTGAGCTAAGGATTGGAAGAAGGTTTCGTCTTCGCGGAAGTATTCAGGATCTCCCAACAAAAACTTTACTGAGTCATCGAGATCTTGCCTGTACCAAGTTCTTTGCTGAGAATTATTCAGTTCTAGCTTTAAAGCACTGTCATCAACTGATAGAACACCATCGGTACCGGTTACTGCTAGCCTGAATTCAGGCATACGATATCCTTCTTTGCACCAAGAAACTTCAAATGTGCCTTTAAGACCGTTCAAGCCGTTGACTTCAAAGTTTGCGCAGTCTATGGATGCGGTAGAGAAGCGAGATTCTATTTGAGTTGAGTTTGCAGTTAAGTCTCCGAAAAACCAAATAGCTAAGTCGGTTGCATGGGACCCTAAGTCTTCAAGAGCACCGCCTCTGGCACCTGAAACTGATGAGTCTTGCTTTGCATCAGCAAAATCAGAAGAGTAGGCATAAGCTTTGAAGGAGACAATTTGTCCCAAGATACCCTGAGCGACTAACTCTTTTGCCTTTTTGAAAGTGACAGAAAACCGCTTCATGTACCCCACCATGGTAAGCCCCTCGTGATTCTGGGATAATTCACATAGTTCCTTTGACTTAGCATACGTTGAAGAGAGAGTTTTCTCTGTAAAAATGTTATGCGTGATACTCTTCTTGTAAATCTCTTTTATAATACTATAATGAGAAGGAATAGGTGTTGTTACGTAAATTGCATCGAGATCCATTCCCGCAAGTTTGTCGATGCTGTCAGTAATCAGGGATGTCTTGAATACTTTTTTGGCAACCTTTCGCATTAACCAACTTTTATCGCAGATAGCAGCAAGCTGAACATTCGGCAAAACATTAATTATTGAGGAATGCAGCAAGCCCATCTTGCCCAATCCAACGACAGCTACCTTCAAAGCCCTATTTCCAGAAGTGTACATGTTTTCGGTTTCCCTTTAGCCAATTGCGAATTTGCTAAGTATTTATTTGCTTTGAGTTTTCCAGACGCTTCTATACGACAGTAGCACCATATAATCGACCGGAGGCATCTGACTCAAATTGAATTATGAGTGCAGGGGTAGAAGTGTCAAACATAATTTGCCCCGTATAGTATAAGGACAATTATAAGTAAGAGGTAACTGGAAACCATCAGTAATGGGGCAAGTACCGCTTTAACGGGTGGAGGCAAGAAACGAAGCCAAATTCCAGAAGAGATAATTAGAAACAGGTAAACGCCAAAGAGAAACAACAAAACTATATTCAACCATCCCAAGATGAAGAAAACAACAAGCGCCATGATGCCAAGAAGTAGGGCAAATCTTCGGAACAATATTGCAGTTTTTAATCCCTTGACTACAGCTATCGTTTTCTTTCCTGTACGAAAATCGACTTCATAATTGGTTATTTCATGGTTAAATCTTTGAATTATTGCAAAGACCGCGAAACTCGAGGAAATAGCCAAAGTTTGGATGGTTAAATTGCCAATTGAAGCGGCCCCGGCAAGGAATGGGAAGAAACAGCCAAGAAATTGTATCAACGTAGAGAATGGATATCTCATTTTAAGCCTGAAAGGAGGTGCTGAGTAAAGGGTTCCTAAAACTGCTCCAAAAAGGCAAAACAAGAAAAGACTTGCTGAAGCAAACCATGAGGATATTAATCCAATTAATAGAAATGAACAAGTTACTGCCAATGCCGTTTTGTAAGAAATTGTATTTGTGACTACTAATTTCTTACCTGTCATTTCTTCCTTAACTTTGTCTATTTCAACGTCAAAACAATCATTAATAGCTTGGTTGTAGCTCAAAACTAAAGGCATTCCTATGGCGATTCCTTGGATTTGTAACAGCGAAAAACTATTGCCTTTGCTGATTGCAGATGCAAATCCCAAGATGGCAGCTCCAGACCATTTTTGCCATCCGCCAAAATCTGCGATTTTCAAAACTCCTGCTATAGATTGAATAAATCTGTGTTTTGAAGTCAAGTTGCTTCCCAACGCGATAGTTGAACTCGTTTGGACCATTTGATTTTGCCGACCTTTCTTGACCCTTAGCCATACTTGCAGTTAGGAGAAATATTTTTTGCGGATTTTGTAACTGCTCTTGCTTTTTCTCTCAATAGTCATATTCTTGGAAAGGACAACAACAAACGACGTGATCACCAGAGTTATGACTAAAACGGCAATTGACGGGAATTCTGGTATTACATTCGTAGCCTGAATGGCTATTTGGCGTGTTGAGAGAATGAATGTGAAGGTTAAGAACGTGTATGTGCTATTTTCAGTAACTTGAGTGGTATCTATAAGTGTACTGTCAATCGTGACAGACCATTGACTCAGAAGGTCACTCCACATAAATGCCTTCGGAATAGAAACGTGACAGTAGCCTATGGTGGTTGCGGAACCTGTAACATTGAAACTTATTTGCTTTAGGAAAGAATTGAAATCGAAGTTAGTTAAACTCGAGTTGCACACTATGGTTATCGTATAGTCTGAGCCATAAAATGGAACAATAAATATGTAACACGTGCCTGTAATCTTCGAATACAGGTCCTGATATGTCATGTCAATGTTTGCGGGCATAAGCCCTGTCTGACCAGCTGAGAGTATTCCAGTAAAGATTGCATCCTCTAGACTTAATGCGTCACCAAAATATCCGCAAACCTGCTCATCTAAAACTACAGTGCGATAAGTGCTATTTACCCATACTTTTGCTTTTTCTAATGACACCATAATTTCACTTTCTCTGTAATTTGGATATAACTTTAAAATTTGGTTCAAAAGCGAAATCTGAATTGATGTTGAATAGACAGGTCTACTGCTTGGTGATGACATTTCCCAATGACCATCAGGCATCTGTTCATCAAGTGTTGCATTGATTATGCCATCTAGATTCGGAAAAGGCCGCCTTGCAATAACGTAGGAATATAAAATATGAGTTCTTTTGTGAAAATCCCAACTATTTGTCCAAGATAAGTCTGTCTCTACTTCGTTGAAAAAATCATTTATCCAAGGCGGATAACTCCAATAGTACGAAACCCAGGCAAAGATAACATGATACATATTTCTTGAGTCGTGTAAGAGCATATAATTTCTGGCTTCAGCCCAAGTATCATAATCACTGAAAAATGCGTCTAGACTTTGTGCAGGTGTAGCGTTCAGCAGGTAATAGGCTAAAAGAACTCTATGCGTAGTAAACATTCTTGTTTGTGTACCGCTCCATGCACCATCGGATTCTTGTCTCGAATTAAAGTAGTCAAAAGCCTCTGTTGCATTGACAGAGCGACCTAGAAACGCTTTTGACGCGACCCAAAGTGACAACTGTTCAGGGTTTGAAAGATATGTTTGGTTGTTCTTCATCATATAATCTAAACTGTTGTTAATTTCTTGTTCCATTTGGCTGCCTTCGGATAAAAGAAATGATAAGGAATGTTGAGGCAATGCTCTAACTGCGATGCTATTGCATATTAGGGACAGAGCCAAAACTACGACCAGCATCTGGCTTTTCATGTTTCAAATCGACCGAACAATTATATGGTACATACTGTTATCAGATGGCTGCCCCTTTTTATTAAACCGGTCCCTCCTCTTTTGTCCAAGTGAATGAGCGTTTGAAATACTTTTCATGGCATCTTTGCTCGGGCCAGTAGCCAAATCGGTTATCAGGGAATTCTCTCCTTTAAGCGACAACGGGAAAACTTGCTTCTCAGAGCACCATATCGAAATAAAAGCTTCGCGCAAACTCCCGATAGAAAATAATCAGGTTCGGCGAGGCAAGGCACGGAATAAGGATTCTTTGTAGCCGCTCCGAACGATACTCGGGCGTTGTTTATTGGTCAAAGAACATTCTGTGCCAAAGCTCAAAGGTTACCAAAGCGCCCAATACATCAGCCAGATTCTTCTTTGCTGTCATATGCGCCTTGACAAGCCCCGCAATGTACCCGTGATTGAAGTATGGTCTAGCTAGTGTCTCAGAATCAAAGAGTATACTTTCAATAAAGTCTTTGAGCTCCGTTCGAAACCAATAATTGACATCAGCGATTGGGTCAGGATTAATGAACTTGAATCTTGCGGAGGTTATCGATTCCAAGATTCGGGCAGACTCCACCCACGCTCTCATTGAATAAGAACCAATTTTTTTTTCAAATTTGCCAGGAAATAAGTGTCTTGCAAGAGGAATTTTGCGTGGTCCCAAATAGCGCCCATAGGGGATAGTGCTCAACTCAGGATGATATGTGGTCGAGAAGATTTGTTTTCGAACACGCTGACTTGACCTGAAACGGGGCGGCACGGTTTGAATATAGTCGACGAGGTCATAGTCGAAAAATGGCGCTCGGCACTCAAAAAAATTTCTCCCTTCGACGAGGCCAATATTATTGAATCTTCTAACACGCGTCTGCCAGAAGAAATAGTCAGTTTTATTTGCTATACACATGTTTCCCGCTTTCGCGATTTCTTCCCGCAGATCATAGAGAGAAAGTTTTGCGATATGCCTGTAAGGAGGGGAATAAAACACGTCTTGCTTACAATACGGCACCAGCACGTTAGTTTTTCGGGATAGTATTCTGACCAGTTCATGATCGTCAGCGACGCTTAAAATGTCTTCGCCAAGATAAAATCCGCGACACATTTCACTTGCTGTTCCCACGAACACTATGTCAAAATGCCTTTTCAATTCTCGGTTCACAGCGTATGTGCCTGGAGAATGGTGAAACATCCACATTCCATCAGTCAGATATACTGTTCTTCTAGCGAAATTGCGGACGTTCTTGGCTGTTAGCTTACAAAAATGGTGCGATATCTGAAGTTTGTCGCAGATCATTTTTGCAACATACTGATCAGAACCCCCCCCCATCCCTAAAGTAAAAATAAAAACTTGATCTAATAGGTCTCTTTCGAACTCAGATAGAATTGTTCTCGAATCAATTCCCCCGCTAAGACCTAGCCCGAATTTCTTCTTCCGAGGTACTTGTTTACTTATTGCACTTTTAAGTAACAAGTTAATAGTTTTAGCGATATCTCCTTGGCAAGTGTGGCTATTCTCCACGTAACTGAAATCCCAGTATCTCTTCATGGCAACGTCGTTTTTGCGGGCATCCGCAATGCAAATACATGCTGGTGGCAATAGTTTTGCGTTTCTAAACAAAGTTTTGTTTCCAAAAATGTATCCGAAAGAAAAGAAATCCGCAACAGCTCTCTCATCAAGAATTCGAGGAAAAGACTTCATTTTCAAAATGCTTTTTACTTCTGAAGCAAAAAGGAAGATGCCATCAAAATTGGCATAATATAGGGGAAAAAAGCCATATCTATCATTTGCAATGACCAATTTCTTGATGTCTGAATCCCATATCACCAATAAGAATGAACCATTCAAGAAATTAATGAACTCTAAACCAAACCTGGAATAAAGACGCAGAATATTACGTGGTTCGCTGTCTTTCTCGGAAACAGACAGACTGAAGTTATGAGGCAAATTCCTATAACTGTACACATGCCCAATCATTATGATGCATTTCTTCTTGTCCTCACTAAAAATCGGCTGACGACAATATTCTTCTATGTTGAGGTGTACGCGACCGATCCCAATTGGCGGATCAGAATATGAGTCTAGAACGTGGAAGTCTTCATGTTTTATTCCTTCCAGCATCAGCCCTAACAGCTTTTTCGTGTCAACAGTGTTTTCAACATTGATCAACCCTGCAATGCCTGGCGTATCCTTCACCTCTGATATAACACAGTGTCTATACTAGACGATAGGAAAGCGACTCAATCAATATTCCCGCGTGATCGAAAGAGCTGTTTATCTATCTTTTTTCTAAACTCGCGCGCAGTTCCAGAGAACCTGAGGGTGAATCTGGCATAACTTCTTAACCTTATTTGACAAAATGATGCGCCCGCTTGACTATAAAGCGCGGCAATTTGGAAGCTTTGAGAGGTTTATGGGTTTCACACCAAGCAGATCCGTTAAATGTTGTTCCGTCCGCTGTTCCAGTCATCCTATGCTGAGTGTAAATCCTTGGAATGATTAGATTGACTGATTTAGTAGTCCTTAAATTGATACTCGACTTGACAAGCCCATTCAGGTCTCTGATGGGTGCTTTAATGTTAACGAAGCTTGGAGGTTGCAGATTATCATCAATCCATTCAAATTCATCAAAAATAAATGTTGGCCCATTTTCCACGCCGAAGCGTCCAGTGCTTCCAAGTGTAGCTCCAGTTTCGATATCGTATGCCTTTGTGGCGACTCCGTAGAAACGGCTATCGTTAAAAATCAGCCATCTGCTGTTGATCTTTTTCCAATCGAAGGAGCCTAGGAGCCAAACATGCTCGTAACACCCATAACCTGAGAAGCAAAGAGGTTTTCCAGCTGAATAAACTTTGCCTTCTATTCTGCAGGGTGCGTCATAGCCACCTACAAAAATGGCGCGGGCTAATTCAAACATGTCGGCTGCGTTCGTGCTTTTGCTGTACCAAAGAGGAGGCCCCCGGTACGTTACAAGCAGTTCGACCGAAATCGTCGAATCGACCTCCACACGAACCATATGTGGATGATGGTAATCAATAACGCATTTTGGCGTGGTTCCTAAGGTTAAAATTCCATCCGCATAGTCGAGGGCAGACTTGTCGAAGTTACCAGCGTAAGTTTTATTTTGAATAATGAAACGGAATTTCGGCCCTCCTAGGGCACGATCAATAGATAAATCAATGGAAATAAAAAAGTAGAGAGGCTTTCCTCGATCATCAACGCAGATTCCATGAATATATGGAAACCATCCAATCTGTATGCCTTTTCCAACCAGCAGTTTTGGCACTGTATCGTCTGGAAAAACAGGCATATCCATAATATTGCTGTTACTCATGACCATTGCGTTCGCCCATGATTCCTTCTTTGATTTCCTTATTCAGATTCTTGAATTGATGCAACTAAATATTGCGAGCACTCTTCCAAATCAGGTGCCAAGTCATTTGCTAGTTTTGTAAAATGATGTATACAGCTGCTTTTCAATGCAGTGCGTGCTGACCATAACCATTTGTCAGCTCCAGCCTTTTTCCCTCTTTGAACTCAAATTGTCCTTCCACTATTCTTAATGCCAGTTGTTTTTCAATTTCGCATGCAGCCTGTGCCACTAGGTTTAATTCTCCCTTTTTTGTGTAGGCGATAATACGAATCTTTATGGGTACCTTCTTCAGTTCATCAAACTCCAAGTACTCGATTTTGAAATCTAGTGGTATCAAATAATCGTCGGTTGACCTGAGGAAAACTGCTCCGTCTTTATACTCATACTGTCTTGCGCCGACTTTGTTTTCAAGATAGATAAATGCGCAATATAATTGGTCGGAGCATATGAAAATGCCGTCGACTCTTTTCCAAAAACGTGTAGGCGGAGTAAAAGACATTAAATGCTCGTTGATGCCTACGCCATGTATCTCAGTTTTTAGCGAATCCTTGATGAGGGAACCCCTCACTTGGCAAATGTCGTAGAATCCACTCATCGTATCACCTCTAGGGGTGCTTATTGCCTCATGCCCTTTGTTAATCCAGAAAGGTAATCCTAAACTTGTGACCGTTAAGTAGACGATGATGTTGTCTTTTTTCAGAGTTAGGTAGCTTTCGCCTGCTCTGATTATGGATCTTGCAAATTCAGTCTCTGAAGACCCTGATGTTCCAGTTTTGCGGGCCCATATTTCAATTTCGTTTTCACGCTCTGAATAACCCATCCGTTCATATATGCTACTTCCAGCCACAACAGAGCGGGGAAGCGCCCACAAATTTTCTTCGCCGTCGCTCTTATCTACGCGAACAATTCTGAAAAAACTCCACTTTGGATGAAAAACGAGAACGAGAAAATAGAGATTTCCTTCCGGGTCTTTAAGCACACCGGAATACCACCAGTCATAGACGGTCTTCACTTTATTCTCATGGACATAAGTCAGCTTGTATTCTTCAATTGTCGGCTTGTGAACGGTAAAAGAATCATTAGGCGACTCTTTCAAAGGCTGGGTTATGCACTCCCAGTCAAGCACCTTTTTTGTAACTATTCCTTCTTTTACCTTGTTGAGAATCTTTAGGGATTTCAATAAGAAAATCTTTGCAAATTTGCTCGCCATTCAAATCACATTATCTGAGGGATAAGCGAACATAAAATACACATTTGGAAGATAGGTGACATTGCTGAAGTAGTTCACCCGTGAAGACGCCTGCTACCTCTTTATTTTCCCATGGATTTTCAATATGGTTTCTCTAAAAATTTTAGCAAATCCACTTGAGTGAAAATTTCGAGAAGATACACTTGATCGCATTCTTGGAAAATGGCAATATCGGATTATTCCCATCATCTCGCGTGGTGTAAGCGAAGCTTGATATCTGACCGAGTTATCCCATTGTTCTTGATTCCTAAAATAGGATGTTGCGCGTTCCTTGGCATAGGCATATGACTGTTTGTTTTTGTCATCCCAAATATGTTGGTACTTCATCAAGAACTTTCTGCGGAAACTGCCTCTTTTGTAAGCTTCAACTATTGTTTCACCGCAAAGCTGGCCTCCTTCCAATGCAGGCCGTATGCCTTCCTGGTACCACGGCGTTGCTTGACCAGCCGCGTCTCCAACAATGAGAATTCTGCCCCATACAAACCTTTGGAGCGAACCTATTGGTATGGTCCCAAATTCTGTTCTTTTGCATTTACTGCCCATTAACATTTCATTGTAAGGATAAAAGTCATGGATGGCTTTTTTCAGGTTATTTTCAACTACGTCTTTTGGAAACGTGCGGGATTTGGTAATTGCTGCAAAGCCAAACCTTGCCGTTCTTCCATCAATCGGATAAAACCATCCGCCGCCATTTCCATATTTGTTACCAGTAAAAATACAAAGTTCCGTCGGATCTTCAATTTTGCAAGCCTCAAGAAATTCTCCGAACGGGTGACTATAAAGAGCAGGCAGCTTTAGCCCCAGTTTGGTTGCTGCAAAAAAGCTGCTTCCGGATGCATCTACCAAGATATCGCACGATATTTTATCTGAGTTTGAAAGCGTCAATTTCAAAGACTCTGTCGAAAACAAAGTCCGGGTTTCTTCCAGATCAAGAGCTGCTACGTTGTCTAATACAGTCACGCTGCCCGCTTTTCTTACGCGGTTAAGCAGAATATTGCACATTTTCTGGTAATTTATTGTTACGAAAGCAGGGATTTCGTATTCAAAAGATGCTGAGACCCCGGTTGGAGATTTATATGTAAATCGTGTGTATTTTTGAAGGACAGCATCAGAAAGATTAAATTGTTTAATAACATCTGGAAAAGTAAAAGGAGACGTCTTTGAGGAATCTCCAATTTCGCCCTTCTCAATGAGCAGGATTGTGGCATCCATTTTTCCACAGATGGATAAGGCAGTGGAGAGCCCAGAGATGCCCCCACCCACAATCGCAATATCATATTTTTCCAATAATATCTACCAAGTCTTTGTGCTCTTTGCATAAAGACATAAACGTCGGTTGTTTTGTACGGACCTATCATCAAGGATTAATCGTTATGATTTTACTACTTGATGCTATCAACGTTCCTGCCTGAGAAAAAATTTGAAATGAAAATGTGTAATTATCAGGGTATGGTTGCACTATTCCAGAAAGAAGTGTCAAGTTGAAGGCTTGCCCTGCTGGTGCACTTCCAGGTCCATAGCTTCGCTGATAAACTGTTTTATTCAAGCTGTTAACTACAACAACCTTACCCATAAGTCCCGTCAAACTATAATAGGATATTCCAGATCCGAAGAAAGCAAAATAATCTCCAGGATTGTATACGTCTTTGCTTGAAGAAGCTGCAACCTCCATTAAAGGCGGGATAAATGGGTTGTCTGCGTAGTAACTTGCAAAGCCCTCAAGAGTCTGAGAATTCAATTGTTGATGAGTAAAATTAACCAGTGCATGGTATGTATGGGTAACCATATGAAAAGGCGCAAAAAATTCGCAAACTGGGCCTGCTTCTAAAATTGCAAGTTTATCGCTGTATAAATTGTCAGACCGCCACTCGTCTACTTCGATGAGTTCGTTATGCTGGTAGGCGACAACGATGCTATGAGCTCCATCTCCACCGATGCTTGTGTCAGAGAAGGGAACAGCAATTCCGAAAACGCCCTTAGTATCCTCAGGAATGACAGGGTAATACTCATAGTAGTTGACATAGGAAGAATGATTCCCAATCGAAGAAGAAACGTACGTGGTATTGAACATGTAAAAAGTTGCATTGGTATCGAATCCGGCATTTCTTGTTAAGTAAAACGGATACCACCTCCATCCAGAAGGAATAGTTGCATAAGTTGACATAGAGAGTGTTCTCTCTACGGAGACAAGGCCATCATTGCGTATTACCCATATTGAGCGGACATAAATAATGTTAC
>Ga0299912_10000339_pt1 | contig 42188 bp, 59 predicted proteins | sample RVTome_2_FD_207667 | JGI IMG/M metagenome (GOLD analysis project Ga0299912, IMG submission 207667) | Soil microbial communities from uranium-contaminated site in the Upper Colorado River Basin, Wyoming, United States - RVT95D214 (version 2) ... | reverse complement strand
CACCCGCAAGCCAGAAGCTGCCCTTAATAGGAGATACTACCAGTTCTACTCCTGCTCGGAACAGAGCATCTGCTCCTCGAACATAGCCATTCTCGACTGATGCTACAAAAGGTCCAATTCTTGTTCCTAGTCCTCTTACACCTATCTTGGTAAGCATTGTTCCCGCTTTAGTTGCAAGAGCAGGAGCTATACCTATACCTATGTATGTAGTTGGGTCAAAGGCTCCTTCGATAAGCATCCGAGTATACCAAGGCATCTCGGTCTCACTAACTGCTAAGGATAAGGAATTCCAAGCGTTTTCGCCACTCTCTCGGTAGGCATCATACTTTCGGGACATCTCGGCAGCCATTGTATCTTCAGGAGTGTTGAATAGTCTATGAAATCCTATGACAGCAGCGCCAGCTAAAGGTCTAGCAACTAGACTAAAGTACTTATCCAACAGTTCAGTTGTTGCCATGAAAGGTTGAACAAGCAGGGCGTTGAAGAACTCGCTTGGAGTCAAATCAATATCAGCAGTCTCAGTAATGCCTGCCTTGATAAGATTAAGCCTATCAGTCTCTACTGCCCAATCTCTAGCTCTACCAATAAGCCAAGCAGATAGCTCTATATCCGCTTCAGAGTCAAGTTCAACACGAGACAAGACGCTACGTACCTGCTCTATTGTCATACTCTCTGGCAGTTCCGCAGCCATTGGAGTAAAGTACTTAGCCAACTCGTCTACCGTTAGATTATGCAGAGACTTAGTCTCTAGCTTAGGCTCTTTTAATATCTCATTAAGAATCATCTCTTGGCTTTCAGACACCGAGCCTTCATATTCCTCTGGTAGTTTATTGTTTAGATAGCTCATTCGGTCATAAGTATCCTGCAACCAGTCCATGTCAATGTCACTGGCTAACTCATTAGGAATGAGATTCATCACATCATCTAGATTATTTATAGTAAATTTAGTGCTTGCAAAGTATGCTGGCAAAGTGTGCAGAACCTGAAGCCTCCACTCCATGCCTGCTAGCTGTTGTAGAGCAGCATCAAGGTCTGCCTGGCGCTGCTTTAAGTTCCGCTGGTACTGGCTTCTCCTGAACCACAGAGTCAGAGGATTCCTAATAGCACCTGTAAGAACTTCTATGTCTTTATAAGCCTTCGTAACAATAGCATTCCAGTCAGCAGCACGCAAAGACCATCTTTCCAGTTGCCATTTATACCCTTCAAAGTATTCGGTAGGCTGAACAGTCTCAGGCAACTTTGTAGCATCAGTCGGAGTTGTAGTCTCTTCCTTCTTCGGCTCTTCCTGCCCTAAGCCAAAGGAAACAGTAGGCTTCTTAACCTTTGGTGCAATATCCTCTAAAGGCATAATGTCCTCCTACATCGGCATCTGGTCTGCTGGCTGTTGTGGAGTATTCTCAGCCCTATTACCAGTACCAGGCGGTTGACGTTCTTCTGTTGTCTTCTTTGCAGCAATAGGATTAAGCATAGCTTCTGCTGCTTCTGCTGCTAAGTCATACAGTCTTGCTGCATCTGCATCAGTCTTAGCCATAAATGCAGCCTGCTTGCGATAATATCTTATCTTAGCTATTGTAGCGTTCTCAAGCGACAACTCAGCCATATCAGCCAGTCTCAGTGCTCTCTCCTGTAATGGATTCTTAATCTCTGGAAATAGCTTGCTCACCACGTAGGTATAGCTGAGAGCAAAGTTCGGGTCAATCATTCTAGCAGCAGTTGCCCGCTGAATTAAATCTCCAGGTATTTCAACTTCAAACTTAGCGGTAATCTTGGCATCATCAGGTACTGCCTTAGGAATCTCCCAGTTGTACGGTCTGACACCTCGAGTTCGGATGTCCTCCAGCCAGTCATTATCAACATCAGCAAAGAGGTTCTGCAATGCCTGCTGGTAAGGTTTCATTACCTGATTGGCAGAGGCAGATATCTGGCTCATAACATAACTGGTTAGCTCTCCAGTTACATTACCATACATAGCCCAACTGACTCCTCCTCTTTGCATCATAGCTTCAAGGTCAAGTTGAGTCGAGCGAAGTTCCAGAGGCATTGGAGGCGCACCGATGAACTCAACTGCATCATCTGCTCCGCCTCGGAAGATAGCGCCTCTTCTGAATACATCTTCAGGCTTGACTATTGCCTTGCCACTTCTACTCCTCTCAAATATTCTCGGTTGAGCAGTATCCCGCAGTAGTTGCAGACTGAATGTCCACCACTTATTCCAAGCCTTGTAGATATTCTCGTTAGTAGCTATAAGGCTCTGTCCTATTTCTTCCTTCCACCTGTCCCCTTTAGTCATGCTACCTGCATTGTAAGAGGATGTAGACAGGGATACTCCTTCAGACAAAGCTCCAGTATCAGGCAGTCCACCTATAGGTGCAACATAAATCGGAATCCTCTTGAATCGTGTAGGCTCATACTTTACAAGCTTGCCTGCTACAACTACAGCGTTCCATACTCTAGTGGAGAAAGGAAATGCCATATCAATCTCTACCCACCAGTAATCATGCACAGTCTGGTCTCCATGCAGTGCGCCTAAGTCTTGCCAGCCATTTCTTTGCTGCATACTCTTTGCCCTACGGTCAGAACAAGGGTAAACATGTGCACACTCGGACAGTCCCATCTCCATATCCCACATAGGAAAGACTTGTGCAGGATTCCAGAGGTCAGCAAAGACCTTGCTTCCATCATCTGCTACAATAGTAAATAGGCTATACCAGCCTGTAGCAAGGAGCAGACCTATCAGACTCCGCTTAAAGCTCTGTCTCGGACCTGTACGTCTAAACTCAGTCTCAACATCTAGCCAGGCAGTGTCGTAGAATCTGGTTATCTCAGCAGAAGCCGTTGCAGCCTCCATGCCTAGCAGGTCAGGATTTGCCAGTCTATGCGGTACAGTACAGTCAAGCATATGGAGAACTAAGTTAAATATACTCCTCGGGTCATTGCCAACGAATGACTCCATTTTCTCGGTTTTCAGGTCATCTACCATCTGGATAAGCCTGTACCACTGCTGCATCTTGGCATTACGAGGCGCCCAGAACTGCTGCAACTCATTACACTTGGCGATTACTTCTTTTGCGCTATTCTTAACTAGCATTATAACCTCCTACTTGCCCCAAGTATCATTCCAGCCACCTGAGTCTCCTGTATTCCCTGCATAACCAACCTGTACTGCTTGCACTCCTCGGCAACACACTGCTATTGCGCCTGCGTCATGGTGGTCGTCAGCTCCAACTACAGAGATTCCGTATTTCATAGAAGCATCCCTGCGGATGTTCTTGCACTGAGACCAGAATCTCTGGTCATGGCACTCAACGTCCTCCATGTGGCGGTTAAGTTCAGTCAGCATGTAAGGCTTGGTGGAAGTATTAGTCTGCCAACCGATTGCCCTGATGCCCTTGCCTGTGCGCATATCCTCCCGATAATAAAGCGCAGGATAATCACGCAGGTGAGACACAATATCAAGATTGTCTTCAGGACAGAGTACCGCCGTATTAAAGTGGTAGCCAAGTGATTTAACATACTCTGCCATCTCCCACTCGTCATACCAGCCTGACAGTGTTGCTACATGCTTAAGTACTGGAGGAATGTCCTTGCCTTCCTTATCCTGATAACCCTCCTCAAAGTGCCACACATGAGCAACTGATTCGGACTGCTTGCCCTTGCCTGGGTCAATACCTATCAGATAAGGCAGCCCAACTTGCGCATCTTCCCAAATCTGTGCCTCCGCAGACGCTCCAGTTTTCTTATTCGTGAAGGCATGGACAATCGGTGCAGGGTAGCAAGTCCTCACCTTCTGCTCTATTATATCAGTTGAGTAGGCTTGGTTACCTGCGGTAAGAAAACAACTCTCATCATCCTCAGGATACTCCTGATTGAAGATAAATACCGTCTGCCCAGACCTATGTAGTGACCTCATCTCGGCTTGCTTGTATCTTCTCCAGCGGAGTTTAGCCATAGCCAACTGAGGCTCAAAGTCAAATACTTCGGTAAGTTTTTTCATTAGTTGGACTTCTACATCAGACATATTCTTCAGCGGTTCTGCCTCATCTCCATCTAGCACAAAAGTATCATCAGGGTACATTACATATTCTGGATGAATGAACCAAGGATAGAAGTGAGGCTTGTAGACTGAACGGCTAAGTCCAGAACCTATGGCATAGCCTTCTCTCGCTGCCTTATACATCTCGCAAAAGGGATTCTCTTCTCCATTAGCCGTAGACCCAATACGGATTTTTGTTCCTGCCTTCAGGGGTACTCTCTGCACCGCCGAGGCAAATACTTGCTCATGAGTGCCAGGAGGCCAGAACGCATACTCATCACATAGCAGATTGTGAATTGTCTCACCTCTGCCGAGTACATAACCTCGGGCGGAGAAGATGTAGAATGTAGAGTAGAATCCTCTCTCCTTATTAACAAAGCTAAGTTCAGTGCTTGACTTGTGGTCTAGGTCAGGAATGGAAGGAATCTTCCTCTGCAAGGATTGATGATACTTCTTAGCTTTGAGCAGAAGCCTCTGCGCCGAGAACTCATCATAGCTGATAATGACTGACACAGTGCCATTTATAGTAACATTGTCGATGAGGAAGTCTCCGCCGACAACTGAAGTAAATCCTATCTGCCCAGGCTTAACATAGATGTCTCTCCATGTGGAGGTGTCAATCACATCCGCCTGGATAGGATTGAGCTTCATAGGCACAAGTTGCCTGCTCTTATCCTCAATCTCTAGCAGTGTCTCAAGAGTAAGTTTGCGGTTTGAGAACAACCGCCTCATGGCTTCTTCTTGCGAAATCTGCACTACTGCCATATTACCCTTTACTTCTGCCATTCAAAGTTTTGAGAAGAACATTCAGTTCCGTTATAGCCTTTGTATTATCTTCTCTTGTTCTCTGTTCGCTCTCAATTATCTTTGTTAGCCTATCCTCCATGAATACTCTGTCATCACGCTGGCACTTCTCTGAGTTATTCCTATGCCTAACATACATGATGAAGATAATTCCTGCAAGAACCGCCACAGGTCCACCAGTTACCAAAGCCTCAAGTACTGCTGACTCCATAGTTATCTCCTTCTAGCTGGTCTAACTCTCCCTGGACTTCTCGGTTCGTGGCTTCTGAATCTAGTTATATGAGCCTTACTAATATTTCTTACTGATGCGTTATGTTTAGCGGTGGATACTCTGCCCCTCTGTCCTGAAGGATAGCGTAGGGGAGTAGCTTTCTTTGCCCTAACCGCTGTCCTTAGCCTATAGCTCCCCATCTATTCTCCTAGCCATTGTAATTGTCTCTTTCCTCTCAAGCTGGAGAATATCAGGGTGACTCATAACAAAGTCAGTGAAGTTGAATCCATTCTGTCCACCCTTGACCATAGACTCAAGGATTTGCAGTTGGGCAGGAGTATACATAGTTCTAAGCTTAATAAGATATTCCTGCTCATTTCTTGTCAGAGGTTCTGCTCCCTTAACAGCTTTTTCCAGTACCTGTCTATCTCTCTCCAGAACAAACCTATAATTCCTATATGTCTCTAGCTCAACATACTCTTTCGCCAGGTCTCGGCGGAACTCAGGGATTCTGGTTTCCAGGTCAACAAACTTCGGGTCGTGGCGTTGGAGTGATAGCCAAGGCTTAGAGCGCTTAATCCAATTGAGAGATTCTCTTACTGACATTCCTGATGCTCTGCAACCAAGGTACAGTGCCCTCTCGTCATCTCTCCCCCAAGGTATCAGAGCACTTGCTATTGAGAGTTCAGGAGTTCCATCTGGATGATTATCAACTATATCTATGTTAGTTATATCTGTTTCTGCCATCCTGTCCTCCTGCACTCAATCGTTTCAGACTTATTCAATACCCTACACTTTCAGTATAGCACATCCGACCCGCCGTGTCAAGGTATATTTTATTATCTCATTGTTATTTTTTATACAAAGTACATCCAGGCTATTGACATCTGCCATTACTTCATGGTATAATAGGTTATGGTGAAAAAGAGGGAGCTAATGGTCAATCTGCCAGGACATTTTGTTGGTGCTAAATCTTCCTCACACGGAAAAATAGTTCATAGTACTGGCACAAAGCCTTGCTCTGCTATGAAGGCAGCACGCATTAAATTGCCTGACTCTCAGGATGGTATTAACTTCTGCCTAGAGAGTTGTCCTTATCCTTGGTGTGAGCTGGAAACTCAGAGAGGAAAAACTACTGCTAAGCGTAGTGCTAAAGTTAAGAAAGCCACAGATTTACGGAAAATAGGATATAGTATTCAGAAAATTGCAGAAGCAAAAAATGTAAGCATTAGGACTGTTCATAGGTGGCTGAAATAGAAATCTGGATAAGTCGGGCAAATAAGACTAGCAAGTGTTGCTACTGTGGAGAAATGATAACAGTCGGCTCACCTTGCGTATTTGGTAAAATTTGGAAAAGTATAGTAGCTGGTAATATTGGAGGAAGACAATGGACAAAGACTCTGCATTGGCACGCAAAGAGAGACTCAGACAGTCAGAGTTGTTACATAATTCAGGGATTGGAACGTTTGGAAAAGACTCCTTATGTAGAGCATCGGGGGAGGAGGAGGCTAGTCCTCCCAAAGGATGTTCGAGAGCAGAGACGTCTGGTTATGTTAAGGAGAGGAAGAGTAGCGCAAAGGCTAAGAGCAGAGATGAACATAGAGCCAATAGACTTGAGCAGAATAATTCATTTAGGAGAGCAAATAGAAAAGCTAAAGCAGGAGATAGAACCTCTAGGAGGAGTGCCACCGAGTTGGGAATAAAATGGATTGATGCAAGGTGTGAGGACTCCTCAGTCAGTAAAGCACACCACTGGGTCGGTGAAGTTAAAGTTAATGAAGGCTCATTGTTCGAGTGCAAGTTCTGTCATAGAGTAATTTGGCTGCCTAGTGACTTTGGTGGTTGTGCAGACCTAAGCAGAAACATAGCAATCTACGGACACGACTTAGGTTATCAGAAGACGCTAGACTTACGTCCTGCTGCAAAGAGAATCATGGCTAAGATACAGGATATTTACTACTTGCGCAAGGCTGTGCAGGACAATGATATATTTCATCTGGCACTCGCATCTATCATTATGGATAGGGAGTACCCGTACGATGTAGAAGTTATAGAGGAGGAAATGCTATGAATGAAAAAATTGTGGAGTTTAACTGCCCATTATGCCACTGTATAGGAGCATCGTCAGTGGAGTATAGGAAAGACGAACCATTAGAAATGCCTACACTACCGCAATTTACTCCAGGCAGCTATTGGGTAAAGGCAGCTTTTCAGGTGAAGATGAGAGTATATCAATTAGACCACTGGAACAGAGCTATCGTATGCAGCAACTGTGGTAATGCTATTACATATTATGAGACGGAGGAGTAAAAGATAATATGAAACTCATCAACTGGATTATTAAGGCTTGGAACTGGCTGTTAGACCATTTCTGGAGGTATTGATATGATTGAGTTCTGCTTATTCTACGCAACTACCGAGCACCCGAACTTCCGTCCTGCCTGCAAATCAGAGCAGTATCATCTTCAACCTGGAGTTCGATGCCTCTCTTCCAGACCTCAATGTCCCTCGTATACTCCAAGTAAAGCTGGTAACTCGATTGATACAATAATCCTTGATGAGTTTGCGGGTTATCCTACAGGTCCTCTACCCAAAGTAAGGACTTTTCCAGAATCAGATTTTCAAAAATAGAATTCTCCTAATGGAGGCATCATATCTAAAGAAGAACCATTTGACTGGGCGTTATTCCTTCTTATTGTAGGACCTCCCCTGGTAGTAACGCTAGGACTCATTAGCATAGGGGTATTATTCCTATTCATCTCCAAGTAGCCAGTTTCAGATTTATAAAATTGAAATTCTCCGCACAGTCATAGAGAGTAAAATAGCGTATAAAACTCCCATGACCGTACCCCCATTCTTTTTATGTCAAGCTACTCCAGCGGGGGTGTTCTGGATTATGTAAACCTCCCGATGTAGAACAGATGTGCTAGTCCGCAATTGCGCAACTCCGCATGTACGCATTTATGCAATGCCAGAACAATATGAACATATGTGCTAATGCTCTCCCATTAGCATAATTAGAACGTTTGTTCTAGGACCTTGGTACTAGTACCATTGTACCATTGACAATGGCAACACGTTCTGGTATGATGGAGGTAGAATCAATTATGGAGGTTACAGCATGACATACCGATAGCGGGTGTTCTCCCCGCATGGTAGGACTGGCATATACGGTTGAGCATTGAGGAGAATGTATCGTATGGCAGAACCTGTCCGATTGACAACTGAATAGGCACGGTGGACTGCTGGGAGGTGCTAATATGAAAAATTTTAGCGAACGGAGAACCGACTTCGGGCACAGCGAGGCAATCGCCCCAGCAGACAAGAGGTATATCATCATTGATATGCCTCATGGAGAAAAGTGGCGGGTGGAGCTTGAGCCAGATGAAGATGCCACTTATGAGCTAAAGCAAATGCTAGAAAAGCAGGCTGGTGAGTGGGGAGCATTTGTTAACATCTTGCTCATAAGCTACACGTAACAGAAGTGGTAGGCGCTAAGCGCCTGCCAGCAGTCCACCAACAAGACAAGCTGAACTCAAACAGCAACTGCCCTTGACATCTGCCACCCTGTCATGGTAAAATGTAAGGCAGGGTGATAAGACACCCTAGCAAATAAATGGAGGTGCCGAATGGCAGAAAACAAAGGAACAGTAGCTACACCCGAGAAACCCAAGACCGAAGCTGAACTCATGGCGGAGATGGATAAAGCTCTGAAGTCAAAGGACTTCAAGCTGGTATCCAAAGTGTCAGCCGAACTGGTGAAATTCCAGAAAGAAAAGGAAGCCGCCGAACTCGCCGCCAAGCAGAAAGTCCTTGAAGGCAAGACGGAAAAAGTCAAGTCAGCAATCCAGAACGCCCTGAAAAAGATGGTGGAGGCTGGAGAACTGGATGACGCAGACGGTATCTGGTATGTGAATGACTTTGGCGAGAAGCTCGTAACAGTCCGCTTGCTCAAGACACAGGCAAGAGCAACCAGAACAGGCGGAGGTGGTGGAGGCAAGAAGTTTACCGTCACCACAGACGAACTCATGGAAAAGTTGGGCAACGAGCCTTTCAAGGACGGCAAAAGCTTCAAAGAAGCGTACGACTCCAACACGGACAAAAACTGGCGGTACGGAATCAGAGAAGCCCTACTCAAGAAAGGCGGGTACATAACCTAAACTTCACAATCAGGGTGGCAGTTATCAGGGGGCAGTAAAGGCGAGGCAGTTCAGTAACAAGCTGTCTCGCTTTTCTGTTGTTCAGCGCATTTCAGGACAGTTCAACCAGCCAACAATCCACACGTAGCAGTACCGCTTTGGACGGTTGCAGGGTTGACAAGCGCAACAGGTGGTTGACAACTGGCTGTACTGTGTGGTATAATTAAATAGGAATGGAGGTAAGCATAATGTTACGAAAGACACAGTTCGGGTGGAGAATAGGGGGAAGTAACTTCAACGTTACATACTCCGATAGGGAGATTGAACTCTTCCTAAGCTGGGTGTGCGTTGGAGTGAAGCGGACTGGCTTCCCGATATACTTTATGGTAGTGAACTATAAATATAAGCAGGAAGGGAGGTAATATGCCATGCATTATAAGTTGTACGAGTATGAGATAAAACAAGATGACAATCCGCACTACACAATATCGGCTCTGAAAGATGAGAATGGGAGAGTTCTAACATTCGTAGATAACGATGATATAGAGATACCCGCTAACGCAGAGCCTACCTGCGAGTTTGAATCAAAATATGACCTATAAAGGAGATGATATGGCAGAACAACTAACTCCAGAACAGATGGACTCCTATGCGGAGGATGCAAGTAAGGAACTTATCATCCTCGGTGGAGAGGGCACTGTGGCGCAGTTAGCTGACTGGTGGAGACGCTGGTATCTTAAGGCAGGACACAAGCGTCTAGCCAGAATGCTAATGATGGTAAAGTAGCTAAGCTAAAATAATATAAAAGGTAGGTGAAACATGAAACTTGAAGTAGTCGGGGACTTAACACTAGCCTCTGAATATTGGGACTGCGAGTGCGAGCAGTATTATATTCACCCGAAGTCAGTTAAGCATTGTCCTTTGTGCGGTGAGTATCAGGAAGATATGCCAAACTCAAGAGCATGTGAAGTGGCGGATGCTGTCAAGGCAGGCTGGCTAAAAGAAGTGTGAGGATAGTAGCGATAAGTATGGATAAAGTTCAACTCAAGGCTATCCTAACGCTAGTAGCTATCTACACCGCCTTAGGTCTAGCAGTATGGATAGCAATAGTAATATGGCTAATGTAGAAAGGAGTATATGACTATTAAAGAAGCATTAGAAGCGCTACGTAGATTAGGCTTCGACACTACTGAAAGTGTAGGTGCGTTTGAAGGTGGGCATCTACACTGTACTGATGGAATAATCTACATCAAGATTGAAAAAGAATAAGTAATGCTGGCTACTGGTGGGTTGACAATGGCAACAAAAGATGGTATAATATAATCAGTACAATGAATGGAGGTGAGAACATATGAAACAGTTTAAGCGAGCCTTGACTCTGCATCAGTCTGACTCCTGCACGTTAGCAGAACATCCACGCTGTACTTGCCGTTGTGGTGGGCTGCTTCATGGCAAAGACCACAAGCAGTTCATGTCCATTGAGCAGGACATCATACGCAGAGATGGTAGCATAACTAATGACCAGGTGGCAGACATCATAGCATTTATGGAGGAATAGAGTATGTTACAGTTTATTGTCTCAATACTAGCAGTAATAGGACTGTTCTTCCTTGCATGGTGGGACATTGAGGAGGTATAATGGAAGATATAGATAACTTGCAGAATCTTATTCTTGCAAGCTATATAGTGTTGAACGGAGTGGAAGGACTCGACTGGGACTATTATGAGAACCAGCGTCCTTTGGAATTAGTTGCCCAACTGTTCCTTAACTAGCTTATTGCAACTGTAACCTGATTTTATGAAGGCTCAATTTCGGGAGGTGGTAAATGACTTTTGCAAAGATGACAATGGCGGAACTGCTCGCCGAGCGTAAGAAACTGGTAAATCAGCGACTCATTCGTCTGCGGGGCAGTAATCCTTACAAGCGTCTGACTCACAAGATTGCTCAAGTGGATAAGTGCATTAGTATTATCAGACAACAACAGAAGCATGACGATAAACTTGCTCTCCGTACTAATCTAGACAGTATGTCTCAGTCCTAGCTTACTGGCTATTGACATTCGCAACAGTAGATGGTATAATGAATATGGAGGCTGAACAGTGACCAAAAAGGTAATTCATCGGAGGACTAATCTCTCCAATGAGAAAGCAAGGCTGAAGTACTTCCTCTGGGCAATGATAGAAAAGTATCAGCCTAACTGCTATATGTGCAAAGAGCCGTTTATCTATGATGATGCTCTGCCTCCTCGTGGTACTGATAACCTTACCGAGCATCACATAGATGGAGACCACATGAATATGAAGTTGGAGAACCGTGTACTCGTCCATCGTATCTGCCATAAGTCACATCACACGAAGGATAACATAAATAAGGAGCAAGATTAGTGGCTACTAACAAACACTATACTGAAAAAGGCAATCTAATCTTCGGTTTATGTGAAGATGAGCCAGATGAGGAGGAAATGACTGCACGAATTGAGTCAGGGCATCTTGACTGGCATCGTAACTACCAGCCTTGTCCTCATTGTGGTGCAATATCCTGCGTCTGGGCTAGAGGAGGTTGGTTATGGTGCTTAACCTGTCGCACTCCTACTACATGGAGCATAATTGAAGATTATAAGGACTTCCTTGATGAGCAGTCAGATGCTGAAAAGCTAGAGTATATACATCAACTATATAAAGGAGAAAAGAACGCACAATAAAAGTCGGAATAAGTCTGAACATTATCCTAGTAGCTGAAAGGAGAATCATATGTCTAACAAGAACAAAGTACCAGCAGGCAACATTCAGGTCAGTTGCCATCACTGCCACTGGAACGGAAGATTCCGTGACCTTGAGGTAGGCTATTGCTCTAACCCTCTCCTACCAGGTGATGTGATTCCTGAGATAGCCTGCCCATCTTGCCATCAGCCTGACCAGATAGAGTTCCGTGACTCCTTATGGCAAAGGCTACGGTTACTCATCCGTCCTCATAAGCCTAAGAGGTATGATGCTAGTATCCTTGTGGATATTCATCTTCTTAGCCGAAGGCACACTCGCATATGCCGTATTGCAAAGTCAGAACTAACGGCTCTGATGTTAGCTGGTTGTGAAGAACTAGATAGAATAGGAGACTCCTATGCCAGAGCAACGGACACCGATAGCACAACTTCGCCGTCAGGTACTTAAGCATCGGGGTGTTAAGCCTGCCAAGCGGACTAAGCATCTGCAAACTGTAGATGAGCAGCCTGACTCCTTTCCCAAAACTGATAGAATGAAGAAGCTGGAGTATAAGTACCATATCAAACTGGATGTAATCCTCTTTGACGGAAGCCTTGATGATGTAGTCCGCTTCCTCAACAATGAGGTTGACAGAAGTACTATTAGTAAGTGGAGGAAACGAGTTGGCATCTATATGGACAAGAAGCATATGCAAGAGGAGTTTCCTGAATCACACTTCTAGGGGGAACTATGTATGATAGCAGATTATGAGGACTGGATTTCAAACCGAGCAGAGGAACTTTCTCAAGAACGCTACAATAAAGACTATTATGACTTGCCTGAGAACATTCAGATGGAGGTCTGGCAACATGCGATAGCCGAGTGGACTGACCGAGAATCTGCCCGAATAGATGCAGCCCACGATGCAGCACAAGAAGCTCAGATGATTGCCGAATCGGAAGCAGAAGATGAAGCACGAGAGTTTGCAGAATGGGTGCAACAGCAGGAAGAAGATGCTATGAATAAGCCATACCTGCCAGGTTGCGAAGGTTGACATCAGTACCGCATTATGTTATAATATAATAAGAACCCTCAACACGAAAGGAGCCTTAGTCATGGCTAGCGCAAAAGACTTAATCAGTCCCGCAGGTCAACCACTCATCAGAGAACCTAACCTTATAGTTATCAAGCATCCAAGAAGTACCCATCTTAATCCTAACCTTATTGTAGGTCTATCACAAGCCACCAGATGTGCAGTAATTGAACTGCCAATGGATTCTGAACTAATGATGGGAGAGATAGCACAGAAGGAACTATACTCTATCCACTCCGCCATCCATGCCGTATCTCAAGTGCCAGATATTAACTTTACTAAGGAGGAAATGTCTGTCCTTTATGCAGCACTTCGGTACTTGTGTGAACATACTGCTCCAACCGAAGGTAGTAGCGAAGTCAAACTGATGAAGACAATCAAAAGATTCGTGCAATAAAGGAGCCTCCTTTGCCATCTGACATCCACCGTGAAGACAAGGACCTTTTTACAGTTCAAGACTGGGCAGAATGGAAGCCTCCTCCTACTCAGCGTATCATCTGGGATGGTATTCTAAACGTAGGCGGGAAGGTTGAAATCTTTGGCAACGAAGGAAGTTGGAAGTCAGCCTCTGCCCTCCATCTTGCCTACGCAGCATCTACTGGTCGCAGGTGGCTAGGCTTCAAGACCTCTCCCTGTAATGTTATCTATCTCCTAGCTGAAGGTGGTAGGGTTGCTGCTAAGAACAGAGTTGAAAAGTATTGTGAAGGAACGAAAGCAATCTACCTTGCTAAGCCTGGTGATGCGCCAGCAGAAGCTCAAAGAGCCGACTCTCTAGCCTATCCTCCTAATGTTGTCTTACGCTACATAGACATCCTCCACCTTGATGAGCAGGCGGGCATATCCTCTCTTCGCAACAACATAGATAGTATGATAACTAACTACCCTTCCCTTCCTGTCCTAATCATTATTGACCCACTATACAAGATGTTTCACCATGACCTTACTAAAGCTAATGATGTAAATATCTTACTTGAGAACTTTGACCTTATGCTATACGACTACAATGAAAAGGACAGACATACTGGTTATCAGCGTCAACTGGCTCTGGTAGTTATCCATCATCCTCGTAAGGCTGGTACTGATGCTGATGGTAATGAAGTCCGTCATGGCTCTGATGAATCCTTTGGTGTCAAGGAACTCTCCTGGTGGTTTGATACAGTCATTCAGATGAACTTAAATACTGCGGACAAAACTAAAACTACCGTTGACATGGAGTTCACTAAGCACCCTCGTAATGCAGAGACCATCCTTCCTGACTATATCAAGCTCCGATGGGACAGGTCTACTCTTCATCCACAAATCCTGACTCGCCGTGTGCCTACTATTCCTGAAGATGAAGTTGAACTTCGAGGTTCTGAATTGCTGAATCACTTGGAGTAAATGTATAAAATGAAATCGCCTATATTGATAATCAATACATTATTATTATTATTCACTCACAGGAGCAGATATGGAAAGCACTGAAAGCAGAATGGAGCGCATACGAAGTAGACTTGATAATGAGAAGTATGCAGACAAGTATCCAGGCATTGAGCCTAATTATGATGATACCGTAGACTTCATTAAACGCCTACTATCCCATAAGATGATAGAAGCTAAAGTGTCTGCTATTCTTAGATGCAACGGCAATAAAGTAGAAGATGTAAATGGATATGCTGACTACTTACCCTTTGACCTTCTTATCTCAACGCCATCTAACTGCGAATATATTGCAGATGTTCTAGGATGTACTCTCACTGCTGGAGAGTATAAAATATCTAAGCATTACTATTCTAGATGGAATAAGTATATGACTCCTACCTGCAAGATAATCATATTCTACAGTGACCTCACATGGGCTTATGAAGGCACTAAGGACCTTCCTTATATTGCTAGATTCATAACCCTAGACAATGCTAAAGAGAGAAAGATAATACAGTACAATGATACACAAGATATAAATGAAATAATGTAATTATTAACAATATATCGGATTTCAAAATATACCAAGTAAGTGGAGGCAAAAATGAAAAGTGAATATCAGAAGGATGCAGAGAGACATCTGCGGAACTGCAACCGAAGTCATAAGGAGTGTCGTAGGATGCTAAGTCAGCTTGATAAGGTTCTTGCGTCCACTGCTAAGCCTTCCGTATACATGATGAACATGACACTTGGGGAGTTAGCTGAAACTGCTGATACTCCGCTATTGACAACTTAGCTATCTGTATGATATAATATAATAGTGAGCTAAGAAATTCAAACCGAAGGAGGTCGTAATTGAGAATGTAGTAGTTACAGTCGGCATCATCTCCTTAGTAGTAGTTCCAATAGTAGTAATGATAATAATAAATGACGGAGGAAAGAAACATGACAGACGAAAAAATTCCAAGCATTAGAGGTTTAATAGACAGCGACATCGGTCCTTTACGCAGGTTCTACGGAGTCCTTGACTCATGTCCACAGGAGACTAAGAAGTATGACGAGGGTACTGCAACCGAACGAACATCTGTATCCCTAAGTCTCAACTTCAAGGACCTGGAAGTCGTTGAGTCAGTGGAGCCTTACAACTTCCCCATATACACTATCACCCTGACTATATCAAACCGCAAGAAATCCAGATACGGTGTGTTTGGAGTTAGCCTCGCCAGTATTCTCGACCAGTCTCTCACCGATGCTCAGAAAGACCCTACAAGTCCTGAATACATTAAGCCTTCTGACCGACCTGACCTGTCTGACTGTATCGGTAAAAGAGTGGGTATGGTTATGGCAGACGGAGAAGAAGGTCGCCCGCCTATGCACGAGTTGTGGGATGGGAGAGCGAAGGACGAGACACATCCAAAAGGTCAAGATGTACCTACTTCAACATGGGAATGTTTCTCGGTTGAAGGCTTTGGCAGTGCAGGAGGAAAGGGAGTATCTCCTCTCGATGCAGCTATGGAACTGCTAGATGGCAAGACACTACCACAGTTCAACGCTACTGCGATGGAGTCGGAGATTATCAAGTCCGACACTACCCTGTTCACCTCCATCGGACTACCTGCGAGTTCACCCAAGAACTTTGCTACATCAATGGTAGCAAGTAAGCAGTTCAGCAAGGACAAGAGTGGTATTTATCACAAGGTAGCTTAAGTAGCCAGGTATGGAGGAAGCACCAAGTTGGATACCGACCTCCTTCAAGATGCTTCCTCCTCTGGAAACAAGTGAGTTAAATATGGAAAGGCATGATAACCCAGAATTGCAACGTAAGCTACTGAACCATCTTGCAGACCAGTATAAGATAAAGGAAATTAGAGAACCGAATCATTTGTCTAGCTACATCGGATGCAGGACAAGGACATTCTTTGACCAGAAGCAAGCAATAGAACCTACCGATGAGGAAGTGATGTTGTTTGCTTTAGGTTATGGACTGCAAGATGTACTGACACCGAAGGATGCTAAGGCAGAGGTATACCAGTACGATGGAGTTATCTACCGCCCAGACATGAGACTTGAAGCTAGTGTAGCGGATATGGGCAGATTGATTGAACTCAAGACAACACGAAGGTCTGCCAAGCAACATTACATAGACGAGTCTATTCCTCTCACTTGGCTTGCGTATATGAAAGGAGGCTGCAAGATAACTGGCACAGATAAGTATGACCTTGCAGTGCTCTACATGATGGGAAACTACTGTTTATCCCCAGGAACTAATATCCTTAGACCAGACCTAACATGGACAGATATTGCTAATCTTAGAGTTGGTGATAAGGTAGTCGGAGTTGATGAGTATCCTACGGTAGGTGCTAGAGGTGCCAGACGCAAGTTGAGAAATGCTACAGTAATGTCTACTGGCACAAGAACTCTACCATCATACAGGTTATGGCTATCAAACGGAACTCATATTGTATGCAGTTCTGAACACCTATGGTTAGAACAAATGAATACTCCAGGAAGAAATACATCACCAGAATGGACAGCCACTAAGCAACTCAAAATAGGCAGCAGAATACGAAAACTTTCCGAAGTATGGGAGCATGAGTCTAGCTACGATTCAGGCTATATTGCAGCAGCACTAGATGGGGAAGGGCACTTAGAAGTAGGGCATGGTTTAAGAGTTGGGTTCAGCCAGAAGGATAATATAATGGGAGTTCAGTTTAGAAGAATAATGGATGAACATGGCTTTTATCTAACTCCTTCACCTACAAGTGGCGGAACTATATCATATAGAACCCACGATATGCAGGATGCTCTGCACATACTTGGAATATTTAGACCAGTGAGACTACTTAACAAACTAAACCTTGACGGCTTGGCACTCCCAATGCACAACTCGACATTACAGGTCGAAGCTATTGAAGATATTGGAACGTCTGATGTAGTTGCTATTGAGACTACAACTAAGACGCTGATAGCAGAAGGATTAGTGTCACACAATTCTCCTCCATTTCCCCAAATCTACTGTGATACATTTATCTTTACACAGGAAGAAATAGATTCTAACTGGTTGGATATTTTGCAGCACAAGCAGATACTGGATGCCTCATTAAGTTCAGGAGTTTCACCGTATCCTTTCCAGCATTGCTATGACTGGGAGTGTAAGTATTGCAGATACAAGATGATGTGCGAGCAGATAATTCTGGCTATGCATCTGCCTAATCCGATGAAGGAAAGTATACAGGAGGTTGAAAAACTATGGGAATAGAGTTCGAATATATTGGAGTTTCTGCTATTGTCGGAGATGAAGGTAGTTGCAAGACAACAGCAGGACTCTCATTCCCTAAACCTTTATTCCACTTTGACATTGATGTAGGAGGCTTTGACAGGGCTGCGTGGAGGCTCAAGCAAGATGACCCGAAGATAAGAATCTACCGAGCAGATAAGGACGAGGATGTCAGCCAGCTAGACTTTAGCAAGTATGATGTAATTACTAAACCTTACCCGAAGCCTCTGCAAGTGAACAAACTAATGGGGCAGCTAACTGGAAAGACTGCATCCATCAGAACAATTCAGCAACCGAAGAAGGTTGAAGGTATGAAGGAGCTTTGGCAGTCAGTCATAGCCGACTTCGTGCTAGTATGCCAGAAGAAGGAAATCTGCACAATCATGTTCGACTCCGCAACAATGCTCTGGAATATAGACCATAATGCAAGGTTGCAGGAGTTGCAGGAGATTCAGGAGTATAAGTGGCGGTCAGACTCCAAGACCTCTAAGATTCCATTTGATGAGAATGAGTATCGGGAGCGCCTACAACCTATTGAGTATGGTCAGCCTAATGACAGAATGACTACCTTGCTTCAGACCTGCCGTTCATTCAGGAAGAATCTTGTCCTGACTCACTACCCTACTGATGAGTACGGTGTAGTATCAGATGGCAAAGGCGGAATGGTTGAAGGCAAGACAGGCAAACTAGTCATAGATGGTTTCAAGCATACTGCCAAGTTGTGCGACCTAATAATATGGACACGAGTTAAGGAATCATCAGTCATGGATAGCAAGTTGAAGAAGATGGTTTCAGTCAAGACTCCAGTTGCTACCATTACTAAGTGTGGAATAGAAGGCATGGGGCTGGATGCAGTCGGAAAGGAAATATCCGCTAGTTTTGACGGAATCATAGGACTGCGGAATATGATGAGAGGAGAAGAATAATGGAACACTGCAAGTTTGGCTTAGAGTCATGGTGTCTGGAGCAAGGAATAAAATGTGAAGAGTGCGCAACTCAGCCTTCACCTGACGACCATGAACAGGATGGTCACTTTGATGGAGAACTCGGCTATGCCTAAGCTCTTCTGCGATGCTAATCCTAACATGGTAGCATACTACTTGGAGTATGGAGGTAGTGGATACCAGAGCCTTCAGACTCCTGCAACTTCAATGGAGGCAGAGTATCTGGCTATCATGTATGGACTGAATGAGTACTTCCTCAAGTGGAACAAAGAGCTTGACAGTCGGTTCAGCGACCTCGACCCAGAGACCAAGAACATTGTAGATAATGTTATGAATCCTTCTGCCTATACCAAAAGACCTCTGCCTCCTCCTGTCATGGTTTGCTCGGATAATGAAGTTGTAGTCAAGCAGCTAAGTCGTCAGTACCACATCGGCAGTGATAGGCTAAGGAAGTTAGCAATGCAAGTATGGCAGATGTGCCAGAATGTAGATGTCAAATTTCAATGGATTCCTCGCAAGGAGAACCTTGCAGGAAATATACTAAAGTAAAGGAGAATAATGAGAATTAACGAAAAGGAAAAGATATTAGACATCGAAAGACGAGACATAGAGTATGTTCTTGGAGCCTACGCCAGACTCTACCTATACCAGACGAAGAATCAGGAACCTGACCGAATTATCTTCCCTATGTTCAGGTCAGTACCACATCCTTTTATCAAAGGAAAGTTTATTCCCATTGAGTACATACCTGATAATTCTCCAGTGGCAGTAGAGATTGCTGAAGATGCTAGTAATATTCCTCTACCATCGGAGGCATCAGAGGCAGCAGCAGATGAAAAGGAAAAGGTTTATGACCAGACAAAGGATACAATAAGCAAAGTAGAGGCAGAAGCTAAAATAGTATCACCTGCCAAAGCTGCCTTCAATGCAAATAAGCTAAAGGAAAGAATTGCCAAAGAGCCTCCAGGTGGAGCAATTCCTCCAGGACAGGCTACGGACTACGGTGCGAGTCCAGATGCTTCTGCCTCAAAGATAGTCCGTAATGCCATGAGGAGAGAGAAGGACATTGGAGCAGATGAGGAAGCTGCCGAGAAGCCTGATGAGGAGATAGTCAAGAGAGCTAAGAGCAAGAAGACTGGAGGATAGTAATGACCATCTTAGTTGATGAGCATGAGCCTCCAGAGTTGCTAAAGCTAATTAAGCAGTCTGTTCCTGCTGTATTTCATCCTTTGAACAGACTGCATAAGAGCGACTACCTATTCCAGAACTATGAGGGCAAGACATTCCAGTATAGTCGTAAGCAGGCGGCAGAACTGGTCGGAGATATTGATGAAGCGGAAAGGCAGATAGCTGATTACTACAATCAGGCAGACTATAACTTTCAGATTGTGGAAGGATGGATTTCGCCTCTGCCTATCAAAGGGATAGATATTAAGGACTTCTCCAAGATGAAGCCAGCCTCAATCAGGGAGTTAGGGCAGAAGCTATACTGCTACCCCGTCCAGCCTAACGGACATATAGAGCATGGACACAGTTTCAGTACCATTAGTTCCTCCATTCTGTATGCTTGGGAACACAGGCTCATAATGTGCGGAGTACCGACCATATATACTATTAACTGGTGCGAGACTGCTCGGAGGTTAGTGATTGAGTACAAGAATGAGCAGAAGCCACCCGAGAACCATAAGACTTTGCAGAGGGTAATAGTACCTAGAGCATCAGTTATGGATGAGACAAGGATGAGTAGTGACGAACGGAATGAGTACAGGCTGATGAAGTCACTGATATTCTTATCCGATGCGTATAAGATTGGAGTTGGCGAGAAGCGAGCTAAGGCACTGGCTAAGGAGTACATCAATCTAATGGACATAGCTATGGCAAGTCCAGAACAGGTAGCATCTGTGGAGAATATGGGAATAGCTACGGCAAGGAAGTTACTAAAAGCCTTAGGGAGGACAATATGACCTTGAATATAGTGTTTCCAAAGGCTCACGGTAACGTGCAGGTATTCACACCTGAGCAGTTTCGTTACCGCAAGTTGTTCTTCAACCGCATGGCTAAGAGAACCTTCAAGCATGGCAACTGGAGGCAGGTGTGGATTGACTGCGGAGGTATGTGCATCTATCGAGATATAGAAGGAAACATCTGTGGAGCAGTTGATAACCTCTACTTCCATGAGCCTTTTGGAGAAGACCACAATGGTTGGGGAATGATGCAGAGCAGGATTATACTATGCGGAACTCATCACCACGAAGAACATAACGAACTATTCGGTGGTCTAGATGAGAACTGGAGAGGCAAGTACCCTGTGCTCAATGATGATGTGCAGTTGGAGATATGGATGCATGGAAGTTACGACCAGTGGGTTAAGGACTTCAACCTGCAAGACACATTCTGGAGATTGCTGTATGGCTAAAAAGCCTAAGTGCTATAAGTGCCTATATAGTAAGTATATGCCAGATACTTTTACATACACAATGCAGGACTGTATAGAATGCATAGAAAGAGCAAGAAAGGATATAGATAATGGAAAAGCAGTTTGCACCAGAATACTCCAGAAATGAGAACGGCTGGATACTATTCCCATCCGATGCAACCTACCGCAAGGAAATGTTTCCAGTTGAAGTAAACCAGCATCAGGCAAAGGCTAACTGCTTTCTTATCCAAGCCTGCGTGGAGTATGTCAGCAAACCTGGAGACTACATCCTTGACCCTTTCGGGGGCACAGGAACTCTAATGATAGCTGCTTTGATTAGCAGAGATGTCATGCTAATAGAGATATCTCCTGAATATCACAAACTCCAGCAGATAGCAGTCGAAAGGCTTGAGCAGATTGCTCCTGGAGTATCGGAGCATATCCAGCTAGTTAATAAGCCTTTACAGCTTATCCTGCCCATACCTGAAACCTTCGACCACATAATCTTTTCTCCGCCTTACGCTTCGATAATGAAGTCCAAAGGTACAGACAAGCTGACATTAGAAAAGACAGATTATAAAATGGCAGAATATACGTTCACATCGAATTTGAATCTTGGACTGCTGAATGACTGGATGTGGTCGCAGAAGATGGAAGAGGTCTATGCCAAGTGCTTCAATAGCCTTAAGCCAGGAGGCAGTATGACTATCATCACGAAAGACCATATGGAGAAAAGGCAGCGGGTAGGTCTCAGCCAGTCGGCAGTTGATGCTTGTATTAGAGTAGGCTTCACACAGGATAAAGCAGAATGGTTCAAATGGGATGCTCCAGGTTCAGTTTACACACATATTTATAAGGCTAGAGGATGGGAGGTAGTTTCAGATGAGGACATTATTGTACTCCGCAAACCTAACAACACATTTCCTAACCATCCAGTAGTACCTACAAAGGATGCCATATTCTCAAGATAGCTTAATGCTACTGTGACCTATTTTTGAAAATTGAAATTTCGGAAGGAGACAAAATGGAAAGACCAGATTGGGAACATTACTTCATGCAGATTGCCAAGGATGTATCAACAAGAGCAACCTGTTCAAGAGCATCAGTCGGAGCAGTAATTGTAAAGGATAATCGGATTATATCTACAGGGTATAACGGAGCACCCTCTGGAGAATCGCACTGCATAGAGGCTGGATGCTTAATAGAGTCAAACCACTGTCAAAGAGCCATTCATGCAGAAGTCAATGCAGTATGTCAGGCTGCAAAGTTTGGTATTTCAGTTCATGGAGCAGATGTTTATATATATGGACTGGAAAGACCAGAAGCCTGCCACAACTGCTTACAAGTGATGAAGACTGCTGGAATAAAAAGAATCATAGAGAATATTGACGGTATGCTAGTTAATACAGTATTGTGAGGAAATAATGAGTGTGTTCTACTATGGCTTCCCAGATGCTAAGGCTGATGACCGCTGGATATACTGGGAGCAGAATCGCCCATCAGCAGTTGCACTAGACATTGAAACCATTAGTCTAGATGAGAGACATCCAGTTGGCATAGGCATAGCGTTCAGTCCGCAGGAGAGCTTCTACTTTAGCCTGTACCCAGAACCAAATGTTAAAGCTCTCGAGGCATTGAGGAAGTTTGTCAGTGATGTACGCATTGTAAAGATTGCCCATAATTGGGTCTTTGATATGGGAGTCTTTCCCCTCATTCCAGTTATCGGTGAATCACTTGACAGAGCTAACATATTCGACACCAACGTTGCAGCAAGGCTACTAGGCTACCGAGAAACATCCTTACCTATTCTCGCTGCCGAGTTTAACTGCCATACTGTAGGCATGGGTGAGATAATGAAGGAGAATGGCTGTACTGATAACATACAACTCATAAAGAAGAATCCTATGTTATTAGCAGACCACTGCGCTGCTGATGTAAAGGCTACCTACACGCTCTACCTCGAATGGAAACAAAAGATATATGACAGGTACGGCGAGTATTTCAAAGTGGAAATGGCAGTCGTTCCAATCCTCAAAGATATGTCTATGCACGGAATTGCCATAGACCAGCAGGCTAGGCAGGAGCTAGAGGATAAGTATGCACAGAAGGTAGAGATGTACCGAAGAATAGTTCAAGGCTATGGAATTAGCAATCCTGGCAGTTCACAGCAAGTCGGCTATACCCTTGCTAAGCGTGGCAGCTTCCTTAAGTTTACAAAATCGAAAAGACAACTGCGTACTCGTGAAAAGGATTTAGAGTTCCTTGACGACCCTCTGGCTGCTGGAGTAATTGGATACAGGAAGAATAGCAAGTTTTTGAACACCTATCTTATTCCATTAAAAGGTGAAGACCGTTTTTATACAGAGTACTACCCAGACACTGATGTAGGACGACTCAATAGTCGCAACAGGAATATCCAGAATATCCCAGGTGCAGATAAGGATACAGGTGACCCAGGTGCAAGGTTTATGCTTATACCAGATAACGGAGTATTTACCAGCGGCGACTTCAGCCGTGAACACCTCTACATTCTCGCCTCCATGTCTCAAGACAAGACGATGCTAGATGTTCTCTACAATCCTGACCCGCAGAAGGCAGACATCCACCAACACACTGCTGACCTGATGAGAGTACCCCGAAAGCTGGCTAAGGTATGTAACTTCGCAGTCCTGTATGGAGCTACGGCTGAAACACTGATGGAGCAGTTAAAGACGCAGGACAGACGAAGATGTGAGGACTTGCTAGAAGGCTGGTTCAGAGCTTATAGAGGAGCAGCGGACTGGATTATCCATGCACAGAGAGAAGGACTCCGAGACGGGTGGGCATTACCTACATTGTTCGGAAGACGCATACGGTTGCCAGAGGAATCAGTCAACGAGATGAAAAGGAAAGCAGTGAATTATCCTATTTTGGGAAGTGACGGAGAAGTATGTAAGAGAGCACTCATACTTTGCAATAACAGAAGGCTAGGACCTAATGATAAAGAGCCGTTAGTTATTACAGTACATGACTCATTTACATGGGATGGAGATGTATTAGATAGAGTGCCAAAGGATGAGTTAGAGCATATTTTCCCAGGCTTCAGAGTTCCGTTTGAGATGAAAAGTACGTTCCGTTGGGAGTGAAGTATGAATCAGCCAAGATTAGTCCATATCCCTATGCGCCCGAACAATGCAGTTATGTGTTTATCAGGAAAGAAGACTGCCACTAGCAGACCTACTCAGTACGGTAATGTAGGAGATTTCTTTCAGGTAAAGGATGGATATTGTGAGATTACTTCAGTAAAGAAGATGAGACTAGGTGAAGTTGCTGCGTTCCATTACGAGGAGGAAGGTTGCAACACAACTGAGGAGTTTATTGCTGAGTGGAGGCAGATACATCCAAACAAAGGCTATCAGCCTAACTGGATTATTTTCTTTCATACATTCAAGAGAAGGTATTGATGTCTCATCGCAGACGCCACCATAACACTAAAGGCAACCGACAGATACAGAATGGCAAGACCTCCAAACTTGCTAGCCGCCTGAACAGAGAGCTTAGCAAGTCGAGAGGGAGAGCTAAGATTACTCCTAGCCCTCCCTCAAGAGGAGGTCCTGCCAATAGCAGGCTATTTCTTACCTTTCCAGATATTGTCTGATGGAGTATACGGATACAGAACATGAACAAAAAGCCAGAGCAGGAAGGCTTCCAGCAGCACCAACCACCAAGATGCTAAGATACAGGCAGTCCAGACTCCTAGTAATGTACCTAAGGACAGAATCCACCACAGCAGACCCATACGCTCCTTCATCCTTCTGAGCATAAAGGTTATCATTTCTCTGTCGGCTGGAGTCTGGAAGTTGCCGTCCGTGTCCGAGAACCCCATAAACCATAGGAACCAGTAGTAAGTACTTTCTACCCACTTAAACATTAGCTACCTCCTGTAGGTATTTGTCTCATGGAGGATGCGGAAAAGTCTCCGATATACTGTTTCCTGTCTCTCCAGATGCTGTATACTTCGGTCAGCCTGATGTCTGCCTCTGTCCTGAACTTATCAGCCATATCAAGGTCACGAGAAGATATTTCAATGGAGTGGGCGGCGGAGGACAGATAGCTGGCAATCTGAGCAAGTTCAGCCTCAACCTCCCTGACTATTGTTGCTGCCAGTTCATTATAGCCAGATGCTTCGGCTATCTTCGCTTGGATATCAGATACCCTCTGCGCAGCCTCCTGAACATACGCCAGTGCTGCATTAGTTCGGGCGGTTGCGTCCTGCTGGTAGAAGGCTCTATCCTGCTCAAAAGCAGCAACCAGAGCATTTTTCGCTACTTGCGCATAGCTAGCATACATCTCTGGCGTTCGCTCATTCTCTCCGCCCTCAGTAACAGTGTTTATTAAAGCATCTCCAGATTCCAAGTAAGTTTTAATATCAGGCTCTGTACCACCATCTACATAGTTAGTACTCCCAATGTAGTTATCAGCTACACCATCTGCGTTGGTTAGGTCAGTAGCTACCAAGTCCAGATAAGCATTGGCAGCATCAAGAGCAGTTATGATGGCTGCATGAAGGGCAGCACATAGACCAAGAGCAGTTGAGCCAGAAGTCAAGTATCCCTCAAGTGCCGTAAGGTCAGTAGTAATTACGGAGTGGATAGCGTCTGCCAAGACTATTGCTGCTCTGGCGGTGGCTATGTCAGTCAAAGCCTGATGCTCATGCTTGAGAGAGTAGATGAGCAGAGCATAGGCAGTAGCAGCAGTTTCTACGGTAGTCTCAAGGAACTCTGGAATAGTACCAGGAGCGTAGTCAGTCGGAGGATGGTGATTAGCATCGTAGTAGACTCTAACCTGTTTGCCTTCAGACAAGCTCATCTGCCCTTCAGACTCGCCCTGCCCAGTAATTGCAAGATATCTGCCGTAGAGTTCATACTGGCAGAAGTTCTGCGGGATGCTGCCTACGGGATACTCTACTCTATAGACTCGGATAAAGTCATCCAGAGCCGTTAGGTCTATCTGAGTCTGGTCTTTCTTGTAAGTAACAGTGCAGACTTCCTCTGCTGCTATGTCTCCGCCAGACATAGCTCTTACTCTTCCCTTCACGTAGTCAATTTCGTAGTCAGTGTTGCGAGCAGATGCAGTTCCACCTGCTTCAGTCACTGCTTCCGACCCCTGCTTAATAGGCTTATAGGCTAGTGACACCCAGACAGTCGTGTATGCCCCGATGCCGAGAGATAGAGTATCACCAGCAGCAGCCGAACCAGTGAAGTTCTCCACCAACTCCACCTTATCAATTCGCTTGAATATCTGCTCACCAGTCTGAGTCTTGCCTCGGCTGAAGTAGAAGTCCTCAGTACAGCCAAGGCTCTCCTCATCAGTCCCATGAATCCTGATATGCCAGTCAGTGATAGAGTTATCTACATCAGTAATCAATAGAGTAATCACTCTAGGCACATCAGGTTGAGCAGCAATATTAAAGGTACTTCCAGCAGTCTTGCCGTTAAAGGTACCCGCATTAACTATGTAGATAGCAGATGTAGTCTTTGGAAAGGTTAGTGACTCGCCTGTCACATCAAACTCAAGGACCTCCTCATACTGACGCTCACGAGGAAGATAACGGCTAAGGTCTGCCACTGCTCTCTCCACACAGCGATTAAGTTCTGCATCTGACCAGAGTGAGCCTGAGTCCTTCAGGTCAGTCCGTAAATCTGCTCTCATTACTGTTCTGTCTTTCATAGTTACCTCCTTAGGCAGATTTTAATATTCTGGTAATAGTGACTTCTGCACCCATGACAGTGATGCTATCACCTGCACCAGTTGTGCCAAGAATTTCCAGCAAATACTGCTTATCAGTAGCCACTGTCTCGTTGTCAGGATTGGCAGCAGAGTCGAAGACTCCATCAGCAGTTATCTGAGTAATAGCACCGTTAGTGATGTCAGTTGTAGTCAGTGGGTCTGCCTTATTGACACGGACAAGTTTGCAGTCTAGTGTCAGCGCAGCAGCCTCGATAGCATCCCCCAGAAGGCTATAGACAGTTATTACATCACCTACCTTGAGGAAGTTTAGTGGCAGCCACACCTTCTTAGCAGACAAGCTCTGAGCCAGACCTGCTCCTTCCAGCTTAGGAGTCCAATCAGTTCCAGGTGCAGGATACTGAAAGGCATTGACATGAAAAGTTATAGAATGTGCGTGTCCTGCATCAACCTCGCCAGGAGCCACTGACTCCAGTTTCAAGTTCATCTTGGCTGCGGTAATCGCATCACCAGTTGAAACCGAACTTCCTGTTCCCATTTTGTTTCCTCCTTACCAGTAAAGTGCTGCTCCGTAGTAGTCAGCACCATAGATTCCTTTAGGTCCTACGTCCGCATAGATACATCTGCCATACTGACCGATGCCGTATCTTCCATCTTCAGTCCCATCATTATTAGCCATGACGGAAGAGTCTACCATACGGATAGATATATAGCCATTAGGTATGTACAGAATTCTCCGCCTCTCTAGATTAGAGAACTTATTGCCCTCAAGTCCTGGACGTTGCGGGATGCCTTGCTTATCTTTCATTTCGGGTGCTCCATCATGTACTTTACTATCTGACCAGGTTGCCAGCCCTTCTTAATAAATGCTCGGACTTCAGCCTCAGAGTAGCCATACTTGTTAAAAGCCTTAGCCCGCTTTACTGCTGCATCAGTACCTTGGATAATATCCTTAGGCTGTAACTTCTGTTGCTTGAGCAAGTCCATAGTCTGCCCAGTAGTGAGACCAATCTTCTTCAATGCAGGCTCAGTCTTGGTCAATTCTACCTTAGCACCTTTGTATGATTGCATCATCTTAAGAATCTGCTGAGGAGTAAACCCTTGTTTAATCCACTTCATAACATCAGTGGTAGTGAAGCCATACTGAAGAAAGGCTTTATCAGTCTTGATGCGGTCAACAACTGCACCTAGTTCATTCTCTAGCACTTGTTGCATCTCATCAACAACCTTAGTAGGGGCAGTAACTTCCTGTACAGTTTCCTCCCCAGTTTCCTTTGTAGTCTTAATGGTCAGTTTAGCTGTTTCAGTCTTGACATCATCAGTCATTCCACCAAAGACAAGTTCTTCACGGTAGCTGCCAGGACGATAGACATGGCGAATACCATTTACAAAATGTCTAGAGTAACTACCTAAAAATAGATTCCCAAGAACTTCAATATTTATTCCATAGGAATTTTGAGCCTGGGCACTCCAAGTAACTCCGCCATCAGTAGAGCGTGAAGCTACTCCTACATTACTTAAGCCTTCGTCCTTTTCTGGGTCAGGCGGAATAGTCCACGTACTATTAGAGAATCGAATAGTATGATAAATCCAACTAAATTCAGGTTGAGAGTTAGGTCTAACGCATAATACATAGTCGGTAGACATTACTAGTTCTATATTAGATATGCTAACTACAACCTTATAAATAGCAGGATAGTAAGGAGGACCTTGGTACTGAGCATAAAGTACAGCACTTGACAAGTTAAATATAGTAGATGCTAAGTCATCTCCAATCGGAAGATTATTCTCATCTGCTGCCCTAATGCTTACAGTACAAAGCTGAGAAGGTATTGACGCAGGAGGAGGAGTTTCAGGTGCCTCAAAGTAATTAAAATATAAATATACTTGAAGCCCTGAAGCTGCGTAGCCAGGAGAAGATATAGACTGGGCAAGCCATACTCCATCTACTACATCTACTATAGTTCCAGAAGTACTAAATACCCTTTTATATGCAAATCTTGTAGGCATTATACAAAACCTCTAGAGTCTCCAACTAATATATAATCATACAGTTCTATTCGGCAGTCATGAGGTATAGTTAGTGTACCCGCAGGTTCTTCATCACCCATCCTAGCAAGAACAACTTCTGCCCGATTCTCAGCATCAGTAGCATTGTCCAGTTCAGGAGCAAGAACAATATCAGGTGTGTCGCCATACGCATCTATTGAATCCTGACTTACTGCCTCAGCTATAATCTTGTCAGTCCAGAGACCATCTGCCCCTTGATTAGCTACGCAGTAGATGTGATTTGGAATAACAAGATTCTTCCTATCTGCATATTCATAGAACTTCTGAACACCAGTACCCTCAGAGTAGATAGTCAGGTCAACAGCATTGGACTCCAACGGATAGCGGACTTCAAACTCCAGACCAGTCTTAGGTCGAAGGAAGCACTTGGTCATCTTAATAGCTTCATAGATTAGTGAGGCTGCATCCTCAAAGTATTCAACTTCATTGACTGAGAACTCAGGGATATAAGTATCTATGATACCATCATCCTGCCCTCCTAGTGCTGCTAGAGTCACAGCAGGGTCAGCCTCGGAAAGGAACAGAGTAATAAGGTCATAAGGAGTCTCAGTGGTGTAGGTTGCGTTGAAGTATGGAGCAGTGCCGAGCATCATCTTAGTCTCCTTCAACTTTGCCCACATACCCTCAAGTTCAAGGATAATAATAAGTTTGCCTGCTGCGGATACAACCTGCTGATGCTTAACCCAGAGACGAGCAGTCTGAGCATATTCATCACCTACTCCAGTTACATCTCCATAGCCGATTTCTACCCAGTAGCCAGTTAGGTCAGTCGGTAATGCTCGGTCATAGTCCCGAAGCATAATATAGGCATACTCGTTGTAAGGCTCCTCAGAGTGGTCAATAAGGAGAATCCTATTGCCATAGCTACCGTTAGAGGATAGGTTGTAGGTAGTTCCTTCGTCATAGCTAGTAAATAGCAAGTAGAGATATGGCTGTCTAGATGCAGCAACCTGAGCAGCCTCAAGAGTGGCAGATAATCCTGTTCTCATCTAACTTGCCTCAAATACAATCTGACCAAGATTATTTATCTTTGCTCCAAATGTTCCAGTAGCAGTATGTAAAGCTAACTGCACATCCCATACTCCGCCAAGGTCTATAGACAGAGACCCTAATGCAGTGTAGATATCCTGTAGTAACTTACCCATTGTGTTGGCAGTAACATGACCTGCTTTCAGTTCATCCCACACAGCATCTGCATTTTCCTCAGCAGTAGGAGCAGTACCTGTAGGTATAGCTGCTATGGCAGCTTCCAAAAGAGATTCATCTGCTGGGTCAGTAGGCAATCGAGTATCTATAGCTTCAAGACGCCCACTGTCCTCATCTGCCTTTCCAGACAGGGTTGCTTCTTTAGCTATAACTGTTGATGCTTCTATCTCCATAAGAGTTGGATGAGTAATTGTCTCATCGTATATAGCATCAGTTCCTTTTGCTCCAGCCGACTTCGACACTGTGGCGTCTTTCGCAACAGTGCTATCCTTAGCAACTGTAGAATCGAGAGCCGTTAAGTCAGTCTTTGCCTTAATAGCAGGAATGTTAGTATCAAGTTGCGTAGTAATATCCGCTGGAATCAAGTCGGTCTTGGCTTTGATAGCAGCCACATTTCCTCCACTTTCAAGTGCTACTGAGGCTCCAATCTTATCGGTAGAAGTCTTTATGGTAGCAATACTTCCTCCAGCAAAAGGAGTAGCATCTGATATAATCGAGGAGGCAGCTAAGTCATTTAGGTCACTCATGCGCTTAGACTCAAGCGAGAAGCAGGCTATCTGAGCCTTAGCAGTTACTTCTCCCATAACAACTGTTACTATAACATTGTAGCTTTTACCGACTTCAAAACCATTGCCCGAAGTAGCTGCTATTGGAACTCTATAGTTACCAGTCTTAGATGTTCTTTTAGTAACAGTCGGAGTCAATATTGGAGTATCGTTATCATCCTCAAATACCTCACAGGTAGGCGTGTCGTCTGCGTCAGAAACCTGACCTGTAGAGGCAATATGAGTAGTGAAGTCAAAAATAATAGTATCGCCCAGTTTTCTCACTCATCACCCCCAACAGTATATATTATATGACTACCTCCAATAACAGGAAAATAACCTGCTGAAATTTCTGAGCCAGTCCCATATATACTAGCACCGTATCCAGTATATAAAGTATAGGTCTGAACACCCGCACCGAACTGGTCTCCAGCCTTCTCTATAGTTCCTCCAAAGCCTCCACCTGCTCCTGCTGTTTCAATGCCCCCTGTTTCACGATATTCTCCTATTAAGTCCCCTAGAGTTACTTCAATACTTAGAGATGAGAAGGTTTGCTTTGAGCCCCCTACAACACTACCGAGAAGATGATAGTCTCTATTCGTCCACGTTACTCCACTTCCATAGAATGTTCCCGCTTTAACAGCAGTTGCATCTGCATAAAACCACACCTCAATAGTGTCTAAATAGCCAGTGGCATATGCAGGATTGTCATTCTGAATATCCGTGTAGTTTGGAGAAAGAACACTAGCTCTATCAATGGCTGGTAATCCTATATCTATAGATAGAGGTTCCAGAACATTAGACTCTCCATTACTGTCAAGGACAATATTCGTACTTTTAAGTTCATTATTTACCGAACCAAGTAAGTCAACAATATCTTTAGTTATTATCTTTCTACTTGACTGAACAGACTTAGCTTTCATAAAATGCAAAAGATGAGCAGAATTAGAAAGTATAACGGCATCACTTATATTAGCTAAGATGTTCTTATCAAATGTCTGTGTTATAAAGTCTCTCAACTTCTGAAGTTTTATACCCTCATCAACATTTATAAAATGACAAAGACAAGGGTTTAGTCTCCATACATGAGGCAGAGATTCTAACCACGCATTGAAAGTATTATCGTCAAGCGGATTGCCCCTGTTATCAACCTTACCTAAGTATCCTTCTGGTGGAATAACAGGTACAGAGACGTAATGATACCTATAGGCTTTATCATTAACACTAGGATAGAAGTCAAGCCTAACCACAAGTCTGCCTTTAACTATTTGAGTACCTGTTGGATTAAACTTAATCAGCATGATAAACTACCTTCAAGATATTAGTAATAGGGTCAAAGTAAATAGCTTCGACTTTCTTCCATACAGTTCCATCATTAAAGGCTAGAGATGAAATCATATCTTCACCTGCTACTGTCCTCTTAATAATACTACCATCGGCAAGTCCAGTAGCTATCATCTGCCCTTCTCGCACAACAGTTATTATATCGCTTCTGGCAGTCATATTTACTTCCTGAACTCCACTGGAAGATTCTTTGCATCTTCGGCAAACTGAATATGAGGAATCAACTCAACATATACTGAATCAGGAAACAAAGATATTATCTCCTGAGCAGCAGCAAGTGGAATAGATTCCTCATACTGGATTCGTATCTGCGGATATGTAGATGCTACCCACTGAACCTTGTACCGCTTCTTCTGTTTTCTGAAAATAGCATCAATACGAGGTACTAGCACCAACTCATTCCAGCCCATAAAAGTCTCCTTAATCAGAACCCATAACGCTGAAGGAACGGTCTGCCACCTGGTCTGCACCGCAGTAGATACGGATAAACTCTGCACCTCCGATATGGAAGATAATTGCAATGCTGCCTGCACCAGAGGTAGTGGCATGAGCAAAGTGACCAGTAGCATCATCATCCAGAATTGCAAGTGCTACAGGAACCTCATCAACTCCTGAACCTTTCTGAACATAGACGGATACAACTGCTGAGGCGTTCAGTGCTGGAATCAATACCAGCACATCCTTGAATCCCTTTCCCAAGTCAACGAGCTTGGAGAATCGGTCTACATCATCTCCACTGAACTCCACTGCTCGGTCAATATCTACTAATGCAGTTTTCCATGCACCTTTCATTTTATGTTACCTCCTACTTACCGTAGTTTAATTCTTTACCAGTGGCTTCTCTAGCCATTCCATATGCCTGACCCGCAGCTTCTTTTTGCTCCTTACCTTCCTCCATTAGCTTCTTAATGGTTGCGGAGATAGCATCCTGAATCTGCTGGTCAGTAGAATCTGGGGTTAAGTTTTCAACCGCCAAAGGCATGATAGCCCTCCTCATTTAATCTAAATCTTCAACTTCAAGCTCGATGATAATACCGTTCTTTACTTTCATCTTTTTAATGCGCTGATTATCAGAGTTGAACTCACCACTAACTCCTGCATCATCATCAGTAGTAATGGTTCCTGTTAAGTTAATATTGTTAAACGGACTATGGACTGTGTACCAGGAAGACCCATCCCACTTGCGCCACTTCCCATCTGCTGTGTTAAACCAGTGGAGTCCTTCCCATAGCCAGCCTGCTGGCATATCTCCATCGGGAGGCGTATCTGATACTACAACGCTCAGGACTTGACCTGCTAATCTTTGTAAGTCCATTATAGCCTCCTAGTTGAGGGAGGAAAGATTCAGTTCTTCCCTCCCTCATGCCAACTGCTAATTAGCCTATTCGGGATGTGCAGCCAGGTACTCATCAAGCAGGCGCTTATTCTGCTTAGTCAGTGTTTCCACTGGCACACCGAGTTCTTTTGCGATTTCCTTCAACTTTTCAAGGTCCATACAATCCTCCTTAAAACTTATTCTTACTGCTTACTGGTCAAGTTGAAGCATGATGGCATTATCACCGTAGTCAGAGGCAGTGCGCCCCAGAAGGTAGCCAATTCTCTGGTAGCCCGCAGTATAACCGATAAGTGAGCCATCAGTGTTGGCATAGACATCACGGTAGTACTGCGTTTGACCAGGCCATGTTGAAGCACCTGTAATGCCTGAGATTCTGCCTGCGGTGAATAGCCAGAAGTAGTAGGCACTGGTAACAGGGATTCTGGCATAGCCCAGAGCAGACATATATCCGCCTGTCAGAGTCTTTATTCCTGAGTACTCATTCAGGTAGACGGTGATACCCATAGCAGTAGTCAGTGCTCTCTTGAAGCCAGGAGGCGCAATGTAGAGTTTAGTGGAGGTAGCATCTGTGGCATCGTTGCCGATGATTCTATGTTGCTCGTAGTCGGAGTTAGTGTCGTTGTAGACTACAAGCAGGGCGCCTTCATAGAGATTCTTGGTTGCAGCAGTGTCCGCAATAGAAATCATCGTGGCGCCTGCCGCTACTGCTGCGTAAGGTGCGCCCTCGAAGCCACAGCTTACGGAGTTACCAGCCTTACCTGGCACCTGGATGTAGTTGCCTTTCAGGAAGCCAACCTGAGTCATAGCAGCACCCGCCAGGCAGTATCTCCATATACCATCATGGTTGACTACCTTGGTAGCAATAGGATACCGCTGGCTTACAGACTGGGTAAAGAGTTCAGTCTGGTCAGGAACATGGAGGTCCAACATATCTTTCTTTATCCAGTTAGGCAGGAATATGAAGCCGTTGTTGTTACGGAGAGAGTAGTTAGCTCTTACCATTTCTTGTTCTACAGTCATTTTTGTTCAACCTTCCTTTTATTTATTTTTATGGGTTTCTGTGACTGCTATACAGTGATTGCTACATCTTCGATGTCGTAGATTCTGCCCAAGCACAGGCTTGAGCCGAGTAGGACTCCGCCGTAGGTAACCAGACGGATACCGCCTGCATCGTAGTCTTCCAGTTCGGGGAAGCGGACAAGTTTGTACAAGTCGCCCTGTCCTTCAGTTCCGCCATAGGCAAACTGGAGTCCAGGATTTTCCTCTCCATTCATCACCATGCCGTACTTGACGGCGAAGATGGAGTACTGCTTATCCCCACTGGTATGCAGTGCTCTGGCATCGGACGAGGCACCAGTGCCAGTGTTCGCTTGCTCGGCTACGAGGTAGTCAGTGCGGATGATGGGAGCACCATCCCAGAACAGCACCCTCTTGCCCAGTTCATTGTAGCCCATTGTCAGGAAGGCAAGGTTGCCTGCCACATTGTAGGCGAGACCAGCAAAGCCCTTCTCCTGATAGGCTGCGTCCATGCGCCGAATAATCTGGTAAGGGGCAAGAATCTCATCCACTCCATGCTTCATTTCGTCAAGGAGTTCACGGAGTAGATTCAGAGATAGACCTGCTTCTCCACCATCAATATTCTTCGGGTCGTAGGCAGAGCCAGCAGTATAAGGAGTGCCATGCTCTGCTGCCAGAGCATGATAGCCATCGAACTGGGTTGGAGTTCCTCCATAGGTTGTATCGGCATAGATAAGCCTTGCGCCGAGTTTCCGCTTAAGACCTTTCTCAGACTCGAGCAGAACTCTCGCCTCATAGTTATTGATATTGCCGTAGATGCCTTCCACATACTTGTCCAGCTTGCGCTGGATATAGAGTCTGCGAAGAGTCATTTCTTTCTCTTCATACTCCACATCATCAGACCAGGAAAGCTGGTCGCCGATGTCAGTTTCGGCTACGGCATCTTCGGTTGTAGTCTTCTCCCGAAGCCACTCTACTTTCAGTCCCGTCTTCGCAGCCTGCCCGACTGTTATCCTTTCAATCGGGTTGTTGCGCTTGATATCTTCCTCGAAGACTCCAGGAATTTTAAGGGACTGAGTGAGTTTCTGGGCTTCGGCAAGTGTTTTCCAGTGCCCACCAGAATCCGCCATATTATTTCTCCTTCTTTTATTTACTTATTTTGCAGGATTAGGAGCTTCATTTCTGGTTCCTCGGTAGGGAGTCTTGCTAAGGATGTCCCTTGCTCTGTCCATAGCAGTTGGAGGAGTTGTTCCGCTTCCACCGCCTCCGACAGCATAGTTACCAGGTCCTGAGCCTTTTACCTGCAACGCCTTGAGTGCTTCCTCTAAAGCGTCCAGTTGAGCAGGTGTCTTGTCTGCTAAGGACTTACCAACATCAGAGTTAGGCGGAATATTATAGGCGATGAGGATGTACTTCCGCCGATAGTCAAGGTTGGCAGTCTGAGCTTTAGTAAGTTCTGTCTTAGCAGTTTCTGCTTCCTGCTTTGCTTTCGACAAGTCCTCTGCGGAGATGTCACCCGAAGTACGGGCTTTTTTTGCCTCTTCAAGAGCAGCGTTTGCCTTAGCAACTTCAGTCTGAGCAGCAGACACTTCCAGCTTTAGAGAATCTATCGCTGAGTTGTGGGTCTGCTGGGCAGTTTCCAGTTGCTTAGTCAAACTCTCCTTCGCAGCCATGAGGTCAGATTCCTTAACATAGCTCTTACCATCTACCAGTACCTTACCATCTTTAACTTCTACCTTAGGTTCGGCTTTGGCAGGTGGAGGCTGTGCTGGATTCTGGTCATTACTGTTAGGAGCATCCTGTTGATTCTTCTCTGGCATGGTGTGATTCCCTCCTCATACTCTAATTGTACCATAATGAAACATGGTTGTCAATAGTATATTTAATAAACTTGTGGTTATTTAATATACATTTACTTCCCTCCTTTACTGTACCATACTTTCATTCATATATTGCTTAACAAGTTCATTATACTTCTCTTCCGCTATAGCAGTTATGAAGCTATCAGTATTGCCAAAGAAGTAAGACCAAGCATCAAGGTCAGAGTCAATGTAGCGGAGCTTCTGCCGAGCCTCACGAACTCTTGCATTGAAGCCTGCTATGAGCTTCTGACCATCAGAGCCGATTATATCCTGCAAAGCCTCACGCTCTTCGCCTCTGGCTACTTCATACCTGCGAATCTGCCCACGCTCTTCATCAGTATATTGATTTAGAACTATTGTACGGATATTGCGGTAAGGGCGAAAGTAATTTCTACTTGCAGTCCAGTAGAGTCTTTCCATCGGAGTCCAGTCAAGCTGAATCCTATCAAGGAGACGCTGGCGATAAGGCTCAGTTAGACTCTCCATAAGCATATCAACCTTTGCATAGTAGGTATCCCAATCCAGTTCCATACGGTCAGAGTCCCAGTTGTATGCTAACTCAGGCTCAAGCTGGTAGTAATACCAAAGCAGTTCTTGGTCTGCGCCGTAGGTAGGAGTCAGGATACCTTTCTCCCTTAGCCATGCCTCACGCTCCTCTAGAGTCTTAGGTACATCAGCGTAGGCAGGAGACTTTGCCAGTGCATCGGCAGCTTCCGCCAGTCCTGACATGATATTCTCCCGTAAGGATTTCCATTGGTCAGGACCTATCTCGCCTGTTACAAACTGTCGGTTGATTTCAACAATAGAAGGATATTTCAACTCCCCTTCAGCATCATAGACTCCGTTACGTCTGGCATCAGTGGAGTTCTTCTCCAGAGTATCCCAGTACTCCTTAATCTTAACTTCCAGTGCTTGCCAAGAGGAAGGATAGAGAGGAGTCGTAACTCCCTGCCAACGGCGGTAGGATTCAGACTCATACAGAAGTTTAGTTTGCAGGACATCAAGTTTATAGTAGTCAGAGAATCTCTTACCAGTGATAGGATACAGGCGGTCAATGCGATTCTGGGTTGCTACGGATACACCAGTAGCATCCTGAATAGCGAGTTTCATCTCCTTCTGCATATCATCGTATTCTTGCGGACGGATTCTGAACATACCAGTCTGCTCCATGAGAATACCTTTCAATCCATTTGCTTGGGCTTCTGCCCTTAGCCACAGGCTCTCCTCCTCAGGAGTAAGCTTCTGCCCCTGATACTTCTTATTCCAGATTTCGTCTGCATCATAGCCCCACTCACCGAGTGTTAGCATTGTCTGGTAGTCACGGAAGCGGTCAGGGAAGATGTAGTCTATTACCTTGCCCATATGTTCTGGAGATAAGGCTCGGAGTGCAGATAAACCTGTCTGCATCCAGGTAGGAACTAGCTCGTTGAGTTCAGGCTTACCAGTAGCTGCGCCAAAGAGAGTCTGGAGACCTGTGATATGTATGCCAGGATAGAAGCCTGCCCGACCAATGTAGTCTATAAGCTCTGCACCAGGAAACTTATCATAATACTCAGGAAAGTCTTTAAGGAAGAATCGGCGCATACCGCCCATCCAGATGCTGCCTCTGAGAGGGTTGATTTGGAGGTCAGTACCAGGTACATTGATATAGCCTCCATCAGTGTTTCCTGTAGGAAGAATTTGCCCGCCTGCATCCATAATCCACACACCAGTCTCTACAGTAGGACACCAGACTGCATCAGTATATTTCTTAGTAGAAACTCTTCTCCAAGGTTTATCGTTCTTATATTTCCAGATATGGACTATTGAACATACTTTAGTTCCGTCAGTATGTTCAATAGATATCTTATAACCTAACATAATACTTAGCATAGTGAAGGCATCAAGAACAGGTCCTGGCTTCTGAGCAAATGACCTAAACTCTAATGCTCCATTTGAGTTTCCTTCTGCGCTCATCATAGCGTTCCACATTGCTTCTGACGAATCTTTATCTAGCTTACTTACAATGCTAGGAAGATTCGTCTTATCAGGGCATATGGATAGTAACTCTCTTAACTTTGCTTTAGGTACGTAGAAGCTAAGTACCCCATTGCTATTAGAGTGAGTAGGTGTGATACCTAACTCTACTTCAATATTAAACACAAATTCAGCTTTTTTCTGATAAATAATTCCTTGCTTATAACTACCGTCAGTTACTAGCCACCCTAGAGTAGCCGCATCCTTAGGAGATAGGATGCTACCAGAAGGAAATGCAAAGTCTGTTACGGTAGGAATACCATAGTATTGCTCAGTTATATCTTTAGCCTTACGTATGGATAAATCTCCAAGTTTGCTCCTAACTAACCAACTGTGCTCTTGAGTACATAATATACCACCTCCATGTTTAGGAATACTAACCATATTCCTATCACTAGCAGGAAAAACATTAACAGCCTTTAGAGGACTCCAGTAAGACTCTAAAGTTACAGGATTAACTACCATAACATCCTCACCTACAGTTAGCTCATCATAGTACTTCCATCCATTTCTAGTTAAGGCTCTGTAGGATATAGGAACGCAGTAGTCCATAAATCTTCCAAGATTAGTAAGTGTGCCTGGAGTTCGCATGAATGTTCGAGGTAGCCATCTCCATCGGAACTGCTCGTATGTCCAGAACGGGAAGATAGCTCGCATGGACTCATCTATTATATTAGCATCATCGTAGGTCGGGTAGGCAAGTTCATGCTGCTTGCGAGCTTCAGTCATGGCGAGTTCTTTCTTAGCCCACCAATCATCAGAACCTCCTCGTGCAGGAACAGCTAGAGGCTTAACTTCTGGAGCAGCAGCCCCAAAGTTCCTTCTCATATCAGTAAGAGCTTCTAGGGCTTCATCAAAGTTTCTGGCAAGATATGTAGAGCCAGTAACATCATCAGTGAACATCATCATAGGAGCCTCAGGAGCAGGCATTTCTTGCATACCGTTGTACTTAGAGCCAAGACGCTCTGCTATAGATTCTGGAGTATCTGCTACCATAGCAGGCGCAGCCTTCTGGTACATTGGCATCTTCTCTAAGTCATCTGCCATACCCTGATTAAACTGCCTCCACTTAGCTATGTCAGTCTCATCCATCTTAACTGCTGCATGAAGACGAGTTAGCTCTGCCTCTATCTCATCAAACTGGAGCATAGTAGGAGAGTCAGGAGTTAATATACTTGGCTCAATCCCAAGATTCCGCCACAGTTGGTCATAGACATCTCCTATTGCCTCGTCAGTAAAGCCTATATCTATGGCAGTTTTCTGAAACTTCTGCGCATAGGCATTAGCTTGATTCTTCACGTAGTCAACCCACTCTTCCTTTGGTCTGACAGTTACTTGAGTATGAATTCTTGTTAGCCCTCTGTAAGTGTCATCTCCTGTTACTCCAAATAGATGGGCAATATGGCTCGGAGTCAGCTTGCCTGTTACTGCTGGTATCTGAGCAGGGACAAACGGAGTCTTGCCCACAGAGCTAAGGAACTGGCGGCTAGAGTCCATCTGAAGATTATGCAGTCTCCTTGCAGCAAGTTCATGCTCATCCCAGATACTAGCCTTCTCTGCCCGTTGCTGCTGCCAGAAGCGGGCATTTCTTTTAGCTGGAGGAGTCTTAGGAATTCTTGCCTCAACTGCTGCCAGTCTATTTCTTGTATTCAGGACATTGGCAGTCTCCTGCCTGTAGATTTCATTGATAGCCTTTGCAGCAGAAGTCTGAGCATCAGTAATTTGCAGAGTAGGTAGCTTCTCCCCCTTAGGTCCATATATTACAGGTCTGCTAGATAGGAAGTCATTCGTCTGGTCTATAATGCGGTTCATATCTGCTCTAGCCGAGTCCATAAACTCGGACATCAGTTTGTTAGAGCCTACGTGGAAGTCGTCCACTTCCTTACCAGGAGTCAGTTTGGCAGAGCGGAGTTCTACTAATCTGCGGTAGTCATGAATCCTCTCATCAATGGCATTCTGCATCGCAGAGATGTTATCCATATCTGTGAGGAGTTCATCAATACTTTTTGGTGCTCTGGATAGAGGACTCTTGGTTGCTTTAGAGTAGCCTACAGCAGTCTTGCTATATCCACCTAGTTCATACAGAGCCTTATGGTTAGGCTTAGGCATAACAGTGACTGTAGTAGCACCCTTACTCCTAGCAGTATTATGAATCAAGAGTTCAATATCTTGCAATGTTCGCCTGTTAAGAGTACCAGCTTTAGTTATACTTATTTTATCCACTATGAACTCTCCAGGATTAACTGTAGATTCATACATCATAATACTGCCAACATCATTACCACTTAGAGTAATAGGATATTCGTTATACTTCATAGCAGGTACTCCTCTACGTGTAGGAGTCCCCAAAGCTATATCCTGACTAAGTTCATCCAGCAGTGTTCCAGTATTCGTGTAAGCCTTAATCATGTTGTCGGCTTCGGACTTCAGCGCATCAATCTGGTTAGCTAGAGAGGCCAATGACATCTCTCTAGCTTCCTGCTTTCTAGCATCAATCCTAACTTTTATATCCTTAAAGATGCTACCATCAAGTACATCGTCCCTGATGCCCTTTTTGGAGAAGCTAGCTACTTCGGTACACTTGTCAAAGGTCTTGCCAAGTTCCTTTGAAATCATACGCTTCTGCAATTCCAGTACGTCCAGGTCAGCCATATGACGAAACTCATCAGGTCCTACAGTAGATGTAGATATTGCAGTTCTGCGGATGTCCTGAATATCGGAGTTGCTTAACCCCTTCATACCCTTCAAGGAGTTAATCCTGCTGTCAACTGCCTCTACAATCATCCGCATCTCTTCTGAGGCAGTCTCTGGCAGAGCCTTCATATAATGTACTTGGTAGTCATAGGCTCTTTGTAGAGTAGTCATCTCCTCCCACATATCGTTGTAGGACTGGAAATCAGTTAGCTTAAAGTCCTTACCTCGGATGTTAATCTTCTTACCAATGACATGACCTCTGATGTTAACTTCCTTAGTTACAAAGGGAATCTTGCCTCCTCGGAAGGCATTAGTAACCCCAGTCTTAGGGTCAACCAGAGCCATCTCCAACCTCTGCGCTCCACGTTCTGCCATCTGCAACTCATAAGGAGCATTGGTCAGACCTCTGAATAGCCTGTTGGTTTCAGCTAATCCTCCATAAGCCTTAGGGTACATTAGCTCTCCACCACCAAGGAAACTTCGTTGCATATTCTCAAAGAAGTTCATAGGTCCAAAGTTCATAAACAGTAAGTTCCAGCGAGCAAATGGCATAATGGCTTTTCTCTCCAGAGTCACCAACCCAGTTGACTGCAATACCTTATCTGCCACTCGGCTGACCCACGATACTGACATTCCTGCTTGGTTCAGATGAGTGGCTATCGGAGAGGCAAGGTTAGCATATCTAGTTTCAGACAGTTTCTCAAACATGCCGATAAGTTGGTCAGCAGATTTATCAGAACTGAACATAGCCTTCGCCTTAGCTACAACATCGTCCTTAAAAGTAGCAAGTTGCTTCACAACCTTTTCTACCACTTCATCAGTCTGGTTAATAGCTAGGTTGCCAAGAATCTTTCCAGCAGTCATCTTAGCAGGCTGCCCCGAGAACATATTCAGCACTTCATCATTCAACCTTGCTAAGGAAGGAACATCAAACTCAAAGTCATCTGCTATGCCCTTAAGTAGCTTCTTTGCAGCTAATGTATCCAGAGCATCGAACTCTAGCATATTGCTACCTGCCCGAACCATTAAGTCTCCACCTTCAGTTGGTCTAGCAATAGCAGCGTCTATGCAGGCGGAGGCGGTGTCTCTAATATCCTTAGCAGTTAAGCCCACCAAATTCTTCACCTGTGGAAACGCTCTATCCAGCACAGACTTAAAGTTCATACTTGCCTGACGAGCAAAGTTTCTGCTCATTTGAGTGATAGTCTTAGGTATCTGGTAGCCTGCACCCGCAAGCCAGAAGCTGCCCTTAATAGGAGATACTACCAGTTCTACTCCTGCTCGGAACAGAGCATCTGCTCCTCGAACATAGCCATTCTCGACTGATGCTACAAAAGGTCCAATTCTTGTTCC
>Ga0299912_10000338_pt1 | contig 42197 bp, 29 predicted proteins | sample RVTome_2_FD_207667 | JGI IMG/M metagenome (GOLD analysis project Ga0299912, IMG submission 207667) | Soil microbial communities from uranium-contaminated site in the Upper Colorado River Basin, Wyoming, United States - RVT95D214 (version 2) ... | reverse complement strand
CCTCCGGCCCGCGCAGGCGATACAGGCTCTCGCGGGCAGCCTTTTGCTCTTCGCCGCTACTCTGAGCCGCTCGGCTCGATAGCAGCGACACGCTTGAGGCGTCGCCCAACTGGCCTACCGCCTTTAGCGCCGCTATCCGTACCGATTCGTCGCCGGACTGCGAAGCCTTGATTACAGCCGGTAAAGCAGCCGCATCTGCACGGTCTGCAAACGCCGAGAGCAGTTGTACCTGTCCTGCGGCTGGAAGATTCGGGAGCTGCCTGGCTAAAGCTTCTGTTATTTCTTTGCCCGGTATGTCCCTTACCAGTGCTATGGCCCCAGCCTGCATGGCCGGGTCGTTGCTCTTGAGCGCCTCGATCACAATGTCGATAGCTTCCTGCTGCCCGAACACGACAGCACTGCACAACAGAATAAACGCCAGACAAACATTCCCTAATCGCTGATTCATATTAAGCAGCCCAGAATACAGAATTTAGAATCAAGAATTGAGAATTACGAAATTCTGCATTCTACATTCTCAATTCTACATTCCCTATTTTTGTTTGCCGCCGGTGGTGCCGACCATGCCTCGCAGCGCAGCAGTCCGAATGACCGCAGGCATATCAGGCTCATACAACTCTTTGTAGATCGCGTTGGCTTCTTTCTTCTTGCCCTCGGCGGCGAGCTTGTCGGCGCACTTTAGATACGCATCCAAAACAACCATTTGCAGTCTGCCGGAGGCGGTGCCCTTTGCCTTAGCCATTGCCTCAGTGGCTTGCGGCCCGCCGATCTTACCCAGAGCGGCGGCTGCGGCACAGGCAACCATCTCATCCGAGTCACCGATCAGCTTGCACAAAGCGGCAGCGGCTTTGGCGTCCCGCCGTTCGCCCAGCGAGTTCATTATGCCCACTTTGACTTTTCCGGCGGTTTTTGCCATAGCCTCACGCAAAGCAGCGTCAACGGCGGCGCCCGGTATCCGCTCCAGCGCGTACCTGGCCATGTCGGAGAGTTTCTCGTCGGCCAACATCTTAGCCAGTGCTGGTACTGACTGCTCGGTCCCGATAATGCTCAATTCCCGGCAGACGAACTGTTTGCCGGCGTAGGTCGCATCGGAGGCCAGCACGGCTATGAGGCTCTTTTCAGTTTCTTTCAATTTCGCAGGTTCGCCGTAAGCCTCCCGAATCTTGTCGCTTACCTCGGTCAGCGGCAGGCGGCTCTGACCCCAATCATACGTCTTGACTTTCGCAAGTAGCTCATCCATTTCTGACCCCTTTCCAGAACTAACAGTAGATGTGCCCTGCCCCGAAGCGGGGGCCTTTGGTTTTGTATCAACTTTATAATCGCCCAAGGCGAATTGAATGCCCGCGAGATAATGCTGCAATATCGCCGGGTCCCAGGTAAGGTCGTTATTGTGACCCAGCGAGCAATAAAACACCCGTCCTTTTTCGAAGGTCTTGACCCAGGTAATGCCCGTATCCGTATCGCTGTCCTTCTCGGCCTGTTTGCGAGTGGCCTGGTCTGTCATATCCAGGCTCATCAGGACAAGCTGCTCAGCGCGCGAATAGAACGGCGCCGCCGTGCGGTAGATCTCATCCTTAACTTTGAACCCTTTGCCCTTGAAGGCCGCGGTGAGCGGGTGGCTCGGCTCATCGATCTTTATCGCCCAGGTTCCGCCGCCGCCCCAGGGATGGCCGGAAAATTGTCCGCCCATCATTTTAGCTGCATCGGGCCAGTCGTAAAAATTGTCCGTAGCAGCGTGGATGCCGATGATGCCCTTGCCGCCCTTTATGAAATTCATTAAGGCCTCACGCTGCGACTGGTTGAACTTCAAGCCAGTTGTGTTATTGAGACAGACCGCATCGAATTTCGCCAGGTTCTCGGCGCTGAATGCCGACATATCGTTGCTGACCTCGGCCTGGAACGCCCCGGTCTTTTTGCCCATAGTCTCCAGAGCCTTGTCCCAGTACGGAATTGAGCTGTGCTTAAAACCATTACATAGGTTGAACACAAGTATTTTCCTGGGCTTTTCGGGTGGGCGTATGGGTTTTGCCGGCATAGCCTGCTCCATCTTTTGTATCTCGTCCTCCGATACGGCCGCACATGAAATGTTTGCAGCCAACGACAAGCACCACACAATGAGCAATCCGGCGCTAATAACTTTTGACCTCTTATTCATTTTTGGCCCTTTCTGTTTTAATTATCAGTCATCAATTTTAGCCACAGATTTCACAGATTACACAGTGTTAATCCGTGTCTTTTCCTTCTCACAAGTGCCACGGGCTTCGCATCGGACGCCGCAGCATCCGGTTTGCCATGTCGTCGCTAACAAACTGCTCCTTATCGGGGTCCCATCGCAGCTTCCGCCCCAACAGCATAGCGATTTCACCCAAAAGCCCCACGCTTATCGAGCGATGTGCCACCTCGATGGGCGTAATAGTCTTTTCGCGGCTTTTGACACAATCCACAAAGTTCTGCTGGTGGTCATTGCTCTGGTACAATCTGATTTCGTTAGGACCAATTACTTCCTGCAAAATCTTATCCGAGCTGGCCTGGAACCTGCCGCGATCCACGTGAATCCAGCCATTTTCACCATACCAGACGGCGCCCATGCCCTTGGGCTGCTGCCGGTCGTTGGCCACAATCATCGTCAGGCCGTCGGCGTATTTGCACGTGAACTTATATTCTGTCGGGACATTGAAGATACCATCCTTCGGATAAACGCCTTTTCCTTCAATCTCCACGGGCCCGGTCAAGTCAAGTCCCAGCCCCCAGTGTGCGATATCAATGTGATGTCCCGCCCAGTCGGTCAGTTGCCCGCCGGAATAGTCCATCATCCAGCGCCAGTCCCAGTGCATCACGCCCCTGAACGGCACCCAAGGCGCAGGCCCCAGCCAGAAATCCCAGTTGACACCATCGGGCACGGGCTGGACCGGGCGATTGCCGGTGCCGCCGCCCGTGGGCAGTCCCACCTCCACGGTATGCACCTTGCCGATTCGCCCGTTGCGGACGAGCTCACACGCCCGATGGAAATCATGCACCGATCGCTGCCAGCTACCCGTCTGCCAGATTCGCCCATAGCGATTGACCGCGTCACGCATCACCTGGCCCTCGTAAATCGTTCGGGCCAGTGGTTTTTCGCCGTACATATCCTTTCCGGCTCGGGCAGCCATGACCACGGGAATCGAATGCCAGTGATCGGGCATCGCCAGCGATAATGCGTCAATATCCTTGCGGTCAATCACTTCGCGGAAGTCCACATACGTCTTGCAGTCGCCATTCTTGTATCTGTCATCTACAATCTTTTTGGCCTGGTCGCGCTGTTTTGCATCCACATCGCAGACCGCGACCACCTGGACCTGCTTCTTGCCGAGAAAACCGCGCATGTTACCCGTGCCCTGCCCGCCGACGCCGATGCAGCCCATTACAATCCGCTCGCTCGCGGCGACGCTTCCTTCTTTGCCCAGCGCCGATGAGCGAACAAGATACGGAAATCCCGCCAGTCCCGCAGCGCCGGCAGCGGCACGTTTTAGAAATGCACGCCGAGCAATTTCAATATCAGACACGGATTTACACGGATTGACACTGCCGGCAAGCAAATCTGTGTAATCTGTGGTTTCTTTGTTGTTTCTCGCAAACACCGTCATATCTCCCATAACAGCACTTTATAAATACCACGGACTACGATAAGGCCGCGACAGCAGCCGATTGGCCTCATCGTCAGCCACGAATACTTCGCGCTTCGGGTCCCACTTCAGCGGGCGCTTCAGCTTATAAGCGATGTTGCCCAGGTGACAGGCTGTTACCGACCGGCAGCCGGTCTCTATATCACAAATAGGCTTGGTGCGTTTGCGGATGGCATCCAGCCAGTCAACGTAGTGGTTATTGCTATCGTAAAGATGGATTTGCTCGGGACGAATTTGCTGGTCTTTGAGACTGTCCGGCCAGGTCTTCAAGTAGCCGCGATTGACCTCGACCTTACCTTCGGCGCCGGTAAATAAGATGCCGTTGGCATTGTCGCGAGTCATTATGACGCCGTTGGCGTATTTATAGGTTAATACCTTGTAGTCCTTGCCATCGGGCGGAGTAATTTCCATCGGCCCGGTCTCATCCATACCCAGTCCCCATTGGGCGATGTCGAAGTGGTGTGCGCCCCAGTCGGTCATTCCGCCGCCGCCAAAGTCGCTGTGGTAGCGCCAATTAGGAAAGACGTCGACGCTAATATGCGGGGACAGGTCCCGGTTGTATGGCCTCCACGGAGCTGGGCCAACCCACATATCCCAATCGAGGTAATCCGGCACCGGCTCAGCCGGCAAGGGTTTATCCTCCGGCGGCCCGCCCACGCCGACCGTTACCGTTTTTATTTCGCCGATATAGCCATTGCGAACCAGCTCGCAGGCAAAGCGGAAACGGTTGTCCGAACGCTGCATACTGCCGGTCTGGAAAACCCGCCCGTATCGCCTGATCGCGTTAACCATCGCCCTTGCCTCGGCGATTGTTTGCGAGAGAGGCTTCTCGCAGTAGATATCTTTGCCCGCCTGGACCGCCTGAACAACCATAATGGCGTGCCAGTGATCAGGCGTGGAAATCACAACCGCGTCAATGTCATTTCTAGCCAGAAGGTCGCGGAAGTCTCTGTAAACTGTACAAAAGGGGCCATTGTGCGGCTGGCTGGACTTTTGGGTATAGAAATCCGCGACTATTTTATGCCCGCGCTCCAGCTTCAGCCTATCCACGTCACAGATGGCCAGGGCCTGGGCGCCCGGTGAATTCAAAAAAGAGCGTATCAAGTGTTGACTTTGCTTGCCCGAACCAATAAAGCCCAGCGTAATGCGCTCGCTCGGCGGGGCGTTGCTGGCTTTTCCAAGTGGCACGGCCATCCTGGCCGTGTTTTCACGGGCTGAAAGCCCGTGCCACGCCGGCACGAAATATGGCAGCGCTGTCGCACCAGCGGCAATACCTGTTGCTCTTTGTAGAAACTTACGCCGGCTAAACTGTCTTTGCTTCATAGGAAAAACCCTCACTCTAAATTCATAGCTGCCACGGACTGCGCATCGGCCTACTGAGCATTCTCGTGGCGGTTTCGTCGCCCAGAATCTCTTCCGTATCGGGGTTAAAGCGAATCTTACGCCCCAGAAGCATAGCGATCTGGCCCAAATGGCCTGGCGTCGCTGAGCGGTGCGCAACCTCACAGGGCGTCAGGGTCGTCGCCCGGCTCTTTACACAATCCAGGAAGTTACGCCAGTGCCCGGGCGATTTGAAAAGGGCAGTTTCGTTGGGGCCAATTTTTTCTTGGAGCAGCTTTTTGGGGCTGGCATCTATTCCGCCGCGGTCGACCCAGATCCAGCCGTTCTGTCCTATCCACTTGGTGCCGCTGCGGATATCACTATGTCCGCCGGCAATAATCATGGTAATGCCATCGCGGTATTTTGCGGTAATACGATATTTGGTGGCGGTGTTCCACAAGCCGTCTTTAGGATATTCGCCGACGCCTTCGATCTCATACGGGCCGGCGTAATCAAATCCGAGACCCCAGTGCGCGATGTCGACGTGGTGACCCACCCAGTCCATCAGTTGTCCGCCACCGTAATCTAAATGCCAGCGCCAGTTTTTGTGCACACGGGCGGGACAATAAGGTGCATAAGGTGCAGGGCCAAGCCAGAGCTCGTAATCCAATTCGCCGGGCGGTGGACCGAACTGTTCCTGGCCCTTAGTGCCGGCAAAATCGCTGTGCCCGGCGGGCAAGCCCACCTGGACGGTGTGCACCTTGCCGATGCGGCCGTTGCGCACCAGCTCACAGGCAAAGCGGAAATTCTCCAGCGACCTTTGCCAGCTGCCGGTTTGCCATACTCGCCTGTAGCGAGCCACCGCGTTGCAGATTGCCCGGCCTTCGGCCAGATTGTGCGACAGAGGTTTTTCGCCGAAAATGTCCTTGCCGGAAGCGGCGGCCTCTACAGCCGGAATGGCGTGCCAATGATCGGGTAAACCAATAGAAACCGCATCAATATCCTCGTGTGCCAAGAGCTCGCGAAAATCCTGGTAAGCAGCGCAGTCTTTATTTTTGTACCGGTCGTTAATCTGATTGACTGCGCTTTGCAGATGGTTTTTATCCGCGTCACAAACCGCGATAATCCGGCAGTCCTTTTCGCTGAGAAAGGAATTCATATTGCTTGTTCCCTGCCAGCCCACGCCGATGCAGCCCATGGTAATCCGCTCGCTCGCAGCGACGCTGCCATTTTTGCCTAAAGCTGCGGCGCTGACAATATACGGCAATCCTACTGCCGTCGCAGCGGCGCCAGCCGCTCGTTTGAGCAGATCTCGCCGATTTACACAGTTTCTTGCGACCATAAAGCAACTCCTGAGTTCATAGTTCTGAGTTCGTAGTTCGTCGATGAACAATGAACTACTAACTATTTCTCAAATGCCGCATCGAAGCGGACGCCGGAGCTCTTAAAGTCCACCTTTTTAACGAACTCGCAGGCCTCTTTGGCACCGTGCTCTCGGTCCATTCGGCTGTCCTCCCACTCCACCGAAAGCGGACCCTGATAGCCCACATCGTTAAGGGCGACGATAATTTCCTCAAAGTTGATGTCACCGTGGCCCAGCGAGCGGAAGTCCCAGTAGCGGCGTGGGTCTCCGAAATTGGTATGGCCGCCAAACACGCCCACCGTGCCGTCGCCGTGCCTCCACCAAACGTCCTTCATGTGGGTGTGGAAGATGCGGTCCGGGAATGTACGGATGAACTTGACGTAATCGACGCCCTGATAGCCAAGATGGCTGGGGTCATAGTTGAATCCGAACGACTTGTGGCCCTTGACCGCATCGATGGCACGCTGGGCCGAGGCAATGTCAAAGGCAATCTCCGTGGGGTGCACCTCGAGGCCGAACTTCACGCCCTCAGCCTTGAATGCATCGAGAATCGGTGTCCAGCGCCTGGCGAAATCATCGTAACCAGCCTGGATCATCTGCGGCGGCGCCGGCGGGAACGAATAAACCGCGTGCCAGATTGAGCTGCCGGTGAAGCCATTGACGACCTTAACGCCGAGCTTCTTGGCGGCCTTGGCGGCCTGCATGACAGCTTTGGCTGCGCGCTTGCGGACGCCCTCCGGGTCGCCGTCGCCCCAAACATCCGGCGGCAGTATCGCCTTGTGACGCTCATCTATGTTGTCGCAAACCGCCTGGCCAACCAGATGCGTCGAAATGGCGAACACTTGCAGCCTGTGCTTTTTCAGAAGCTCCCGTTTAGCCTTGCAGTAGTTGTCGTCTTTCAAGGCTTTATCCACCTCAAAGTGGTCTCCCCAGCAGGCTAATTCCAGGCCGTCATAACCCCAGCCTGCCGCTTTTTCCGCCAACACTTCCAGAGGCAAATCCGCCCACTGTCCGGTAAAAAGTGTTACAGGTCTAGCCATTTTGCGTTCTCCTTAGCTTTGTAACTGTTTCCTCCAGCAAGACTTTGACGGAGGACGGATGACGGATAACGGAGGACGGATTGCTGTCTTCTGTCCTCTGTCTTCTGTTCGCTGTCTTCTGTCCTCTAAATAAGACCGTCCCCTCCGGCTACGGCTCGGTGCTCCCTGCTTCGGCGAAGCGCTTCGCAGAGACGAGCCGCCGAGACGGGTGCCGGGGCCGGTAAAAACATTCATTATAAGCTGCAATAACCTGAACGCAATCCAAATTCCCCGCGAATTTGCTAAGATCGAACCCGTCAGGGCCGAACCTGGACAGCCTCGACTTCCGGGCAATCAACGAACGCCGAGTACTTGCTTGCGGACTCCTGTCTGGGGAGCATCTCACTGCCGACAACCCATATTCGATAGCACAATGTTAGCGCTTCGCCGGACTTAATTGTATGCGTGAAGAACGCACCGAACCGTCCGTAGTCTCGGTGAGCCGAGTAAATCGTGGGCCTGGGATTACTCGGATGGTCCATGTGCAGCACACAATATCGCTGGTTGTTCAGCCCGTAGGACATCGCTGCCCAGGGCAGGTCTTTATCCTTTTTCGGGTCGACTCCATCGTCAGGAAACAAATAAGTTGCCTTAACGTCTTTGCCGCCGGAAGCAACGTCATTATGGGCTCGATAGTGAAAGCCGGCGTGCTCCGGATCGCCGCCCAGCGTTACGTCACCTCTGACGGCCTTCAACTCGGTGCGAAACTCCAGCAGCAGAACCGCAGGGTCAGCCTGGCGAAAAACCGTGGTTTGCCGCTCTTCAGCGATAATAGGCTGGCCGTCTTTATCGCTCCAGTGAATCAATGCAGTCGATCTTGCCAGGACGGGCCCAGCCACAAGTTTCAAAAATTTCTGATGCACCTGGGCGGCGCCGCCTCCCATGCCCCAGAAATCGTACCTGCTGCCGGTGAACTCCAGCCTGCTCCAGCCTATGAATATGCCGCGATGGTGCGGATAGAGTATCTTATCCTTCAAATAGGGCTGCATGCCATCCGGCCCGTTAGTAAGAAGGTTTTGTCCCTGTGCATCGAAGACATGGTGGAAGGGCTTGTAAGTCTCGAATACCCGCTGCGGGCTTGAAGTATCATAGGCGTACATATATCGCGTGACCTTTCTGCCATCGAGAAGTAAATCGAGATAGTCGGCATCATCACTCTGCCAGGAGAAGGCCTTTTCCGGGCCAAAGTCAGTGTTCGGGTGTCCCGGAACCGGAACACCGACCGTCCACGTGCTCGTACTGTTTGCTTTAAGACGCGGGATTACGCACCACGCCTCCAGTTGCTCTTTCTCATTGAGAACAAGCTGGCCGGGCACAGAGACGGTCTTCACCCGATCACTACGCTGCGTGATCTTGACTTTGATTTCTTCCAAGCGCGCGCCGGTCAGCCTTTTTGGCAGTTCAATCACGGCGTGAACAGGCACATCGACCAAATCGGCATTCGGAGCCGAAACTCTAAGGTGAGCAATTATCTCGGCCCCTGTCGCGACGCCGGAACCGCAGGCCCCAACGATGGCCAATATTATGGTCAAAGATCGTATTTGTCTTTTCATTTTCTACCTTTCTGTGTCAAATTCATGATATTTCTACAGCCGCCAGGGGCTGCGCATCGGGCGTTTGAGCATACGGTTAGCCTGCTCATCGCCAATGAATTGCTCCTTGTCCGGGTCCCATCTGAGCTTTCTTGCCAGCCGCATCGCAATGTCACTCAATTGGCACAGTGTATCCGACCGCACCGCTGCTTCGACCGGCGCGACCGTCTTGGCTCGGCTCTTGACACAATCCAGGAAATTTTGCTGGTGGTGGTTGCTTACAGGCAGATGCACCTCATCGGGGCCGATTTCCTTTCGCAGCAATTCTTTGGGCTGTGCATCCACATTGCCGCCCAGATGCTCTTCCTTAACAAACACCCAGCCGTCCGCTCCCTCAAACTTAACGCCCAGCGGATTCCTCTTGCCGTCCGTAAAGTTCATCAGCACGCCATTGGTGAATTTGAGATTCACGTCCCAGTCCGTCGCGCAGTCGCATAGCCCGTCGCGTGGGAATTCGCCGGTTCCTTCAACTTCCAGCGGGCCTGTAAGGTCCGTGCCGTTGCCCCACGTGGCCAGATCAATGGTATGAATTCCGCAGCCGGCTATGAATCCGAGCGCATAGTCACTAATATGGAACCAGTGACTATTATTGACCCTGTTTGCGGTGTACGGCGCCCAGGGCGCCGGTCCGAGCCAGAGGTCGTAATCAAGCCAATCCGGCACGGGCATCGGCGGATAGTTCTCCGAGGCCACGCTGTACCGCGAGGCAACGGTGATTTTGTGAACCTTGCCGATGCGTCCGCTGCGAACCATCTCGCAGGCAAAGCGAGAGTTTCGGCTGGACCGCTCCTGCGTGCCGAACTGAAACACCCGCCCGTACCGATTGACTTCTTCGCGCAGCACTTGTCCCTGCTCCACGCTCATACCGAGCGGCTTCTCACAATATACGTCCTTTCCCGCCCGGATCGCCTCCAGCGCGTGCAGCACATGCCAATGGTCTGTGGAGGCAACTACCACCGCGTCAATGTCACGACGCGCGCAAAGCTCACGGAAATCGTTATATGCGGTGCACACCTTCTTGCCATAGTGGTCGTCCACTGTCTTTTGCGCACCCTCGCGCTGAGGCCGCTTCGGATCGCACACTGCAATGACCTGGGCGTCGGCCAGGCCCATAAAATTCGATAGAAGTGCTCCGCCTCGTCCGCCTGTGCCGATAAAGCCCAGCACAATTTTGTTGCTGGGCGGGTTTGCCCCGAAGACAAAAGATGGAACGATTGTTGGCAGGCCTACTGCGGCGCCAAAAGCTGCCGAGCTTTTTAGAAACTCCCGGCGGGACAACGTGTTTAGCTGCATATTTTGCCTTTCCTCCTTACTCATCGAGAGGGACAATCCGGATATTGCGGAACATAACCTCGCTGCCGTGCTCCTGAAGCAGAATAGGTCCAGGCTCAGGGCCTTCCGGCTGCCCGGCGCCGGTTTTGTTTGGTATCTCCACGTCATCATGTATTAGGACGCCATTTTGCCACACTGTAATGCGCGCATTTTTGACTTTTTTAGCGTTTTTGCCGGCTCGACTGAGCTCGCCGAAGTCCTGCCCCTCGAATCGGGCAGCCTGAAATGTAATGTCGTAGCTCTGCCACTGGCCCGGCTGTTTGCAGACGTTTTTGTCGGGGGCTTTTACCGTGTACAGCGACCCACATTCATTGTTTTTGGGCGGCAGACCAAAAGAATCCAAAATTTGAATTTCGTAACGCCGTTGCAGATAAACGCCGCTATTGCCGCGGGCCTGGCCTTTGACGTTTGCAGCCAATTGCGGGGTCTTGAATTCAACGTGCAATTTGAAATCCCGGAATTGCCGCTTTGTAACAATGCTGCCGCTGCCAGGCAGGATTTTCATCGCATCGCCGATAATCTCCCACTTTACGGGCTGACTGTTGGTGAGCACCCACTGCGAAAAGTCCGTGCCATCGAACAACACGACGGCATTTTCCGACCGCGCAGGCTCCACCTTAACCTCTGGTGGCTCGGCGAAATCACGCCAGAAGCGCTCGGAATCGGCGACGTTGACTTTGCCCTCGTGCACATAAAGCCGATAGCGGAAAATGTAGTCTTTGCCCGGCTCCATCACCCAGTCGCCCAACTGCGAAGGCGCCCAGTTGAAGAAAACCTCATTTTCGAACTCAGGCCAGATTCGCATTGGCTCAGGATGTCGGAAATTATCCGGATGGCTTAGATGTGTGATGCCTGCCCATTTACCGTTGATAGCGCCCGACGTATCACACCACCGGGCACGGGTTCCGTGCCCATCCTTGCGAGTCTTGCCTTCGCTGGTTAGATACGCCGCGTTTTCACCTTTCCATTCGGCGGCGGCGCGGAAACCGAAGCCGCCATAGCGATATTCAATCTGATAAAGCGGACTGTCAGTCACACACCGCTGCGTGGACTTAAAGTCTACAAGCCAGTAGCCTTCTTCAGGCCCACCGACGCCTGTCCCGAGCGAAGTCGAGGGATTGAATACGCGAACGTCCCAGACTTCTTTAAGCACTACTTTTTCGCCCGCCTCGGTCTTCAGAGCCACGTGGTCGTGCTCCGCCTGAAAACCGCCATAAACCGGGCCGCTGGTCGTGCTCAAGAATTTGACAAAGCGAACCGTTCCCTGGCCTTCTTTAAGGTTCCAGAAATCTACGTCTTTGCCCTGGAATTTAGTGTGCGTCCAGGGCATCCAGATTCCCAGATGATGGATGTGGTCAGGCGGATGAATCTCAGTAAGTACGTCGCCGCTCGGCGACCACAAAGGATGAATGAAGCCGCTTCGGCTGAAAAGTTCGCTCTGCCCTTGCGGCGGCAAGACAATGGCGTGATTGTATCTGAGGATTTTGCTTCCCCTTGTCTGAATTTCTAAAAATGAATCATTTTTTTCAGTTAGAATAGTCGCTGACCGTTCTACGAAGGATCGGCCTTCTACAAGTTCATAGATACGTTTGCTACCAGCCGGCGTTGTGCCGCTAAGTATCCACCATAGGAGCGGCGGATTACCGGGCTCGATTTGCTTAGCAATACCTTCACGGTTAGAGCCCTTGATTTCATACAACGCTAATTCAGTGTAGGTTATGCCATCAAGAGCAACAGACACAGGGGTATCGATTCGGGTGTGCTTTCCTGCCTCGACAGTGATTCTTGCCAGCACCTTATCGGCGGGGGCAGACTGACCGGCCAGAAGAAGGCTTGTTCGACACGGATTAACACTGATTAACACCGCAAAAATTAGAAGTTCCAAAACAGTGTGAATCCGTGTAAATCCGTGTCTGATTTGAAAGTTACCAATGAGCACTGCGGATAAACGGTTTGGCATCACGATTCCCTTTCGCTTGAAAAATGGTTGCATATACTACCCTTTAACGCAAACTATCGGCTCGAGTTTAGCCACTTTCTTGGCCAATTCCGCCCGGTCAGTGGCGTCAACCACCTCATCGACATCTTTGTATGCGCCGGGGGCTTCCTCAGCAACGCCGCGGACGGACGCCCCCCGGATGATAATGCCCTGCTCGGCAAGTGTCCTTATAACGTCTCTTCCCTGCCATTTTTTTGCCGCCTGGGTTCGGCTCATCGCTCTTCCTGCACCGTGGCAGCAAGAGCCAAAAGAAAGTGACATATTTTTCTCCGTGCCGACCAGTACGTATGAAGCAGTCCCCATAGTTCCGCCGATTAGAACAGGCTGGCCCACTGCTTTCAAATCAGCAGGCAGCAACGGATGGCCGGGGCCAAAGGCGCGAGTAGCGCCTTTGCGGTGCACGTACAATTTCTTGGCTTTTTCATCCACGACGTGCTCTTCGAGCTTGCAGGTATTGTGAGAGACATCGTACAGCAGTGCCAGGTTGCTTTTGGGCCAGATTTCGGTGAAGACCTGCCTGATTAAATGTGTCAGAACCTGGCGATTGGCTAGGGCACAATTCATTCCACAGTTCATCGCACCTATGTATTGCCGGCCAAGCTCAGATTTAATCGGCGCACAGGCAAGCTCTTTTTCCGGAAGTTCTATGCCCTGGTTTCTCGCCTCTTTGACCATTCTGCTCAGAAAATCCGTGCCTATTTGATGGCCGAGTCCCCGCGAGCCGCAGTGGATGCCCACCAGGATGTCATCGTGATGCAAGCCGAACGCTTCCGCACAGGCGGCGTCATAGATTTCAGTGACTTTTTGCACTTCCAGGTAGTGATTGCCCGAACCAAGTGTGCCGACTTCCTCCTCCTGGCGTTTTTTTGCCTGGTCGGAGACGTATCTTGGCTCAGCGCCCGTCATGCGCCCATGTTCCTCGGTATGTTCGAAGTCTGCCGTGGTTCCGAATCCTCGCTCGACCGCCCACTGGGCGCCCCCCACCAGCATATCGTCCATTTCACGCCTGGAGAGCTTGAGCTTTCCCCTGCTGCCGACGCCGGCGGGTATTCGCCGGGCCAACAAATCCGCAAGTCTATTTTTTTGAGGCTCGATGTCACCCACGGTAAGCCCCGTCCGTAGCGCCCGCACGCCGCACGATATATCGAAGCCCACGCCCCCTGCTGAGACTACGCCGCCTTGCTCGGCGTCGAAACCTGCCACGCCGCCTATGGGAAAGCCGTAGCCCCAGTGAGCATCGGGCATCGCGTAAGAGGCCTTTACTATGCCGGGCAGCTTGGCGACGTTTACCGCCTGCTCAAAAACCTTCTCGTCCATATCCCTGATAAGTTTCTGATCGGCGAAGATAATCACCGGCACACGCATCCCATCGAAAGGCTCTATGCGCCATTGGCACTGTGAATGTCTTTTTAGCTTATCCGCATACATTTTGTGGCTTCCTTCAATTCTTACGTTTAGCCCTGCCACCAGTGGGCAGGGCTTGCCCCCGGCACAGGTCCGGGGGCTAATCGCGGTTTTACCGCCGGCGGTTAAGATCCTTTTAATTTCTTCGCTTCTTGCAAACTACACGTCAACGACACATTGTACCATCCAATCTCCATTTTTGTTCTGCCTGACCTTCAGGTCGGTGTAGGTCGCGGCTTTTACTTCCACGGCAGGGCTGTGCTTTTTGACATCAATCTTTTCGCCGAAGGCACTTGCCGAGAGCCGTTCGTTCTCAACACTGACTTCGAACCTGCTAAAGAGCATCTGCTGGGTCGCCATTTCGTATATTACAGCATTCAGCCAATCTACAAAAAGAAACTCATCGTCCTGGTCTTGGCAGCTAATTTTGACCTCTTCTTTTGGCTCAACCGTTTTGAGGTCGGCCACTACTGCCGTTAAAGCCAGAGCAGCCTGGGCGAAGGCTTCTTCTTTGGTCGCTCCAAAACCGCGAATCCCTATATCAGCCGGATGCGAATAGTGTTCCCAGTGCGCCATCGGAACTTAGAATTTAGAATTTAGAAATTCCCGCCGCCTTTGTGCCTTAGCTTTACGCTTTCCGTTTTATTTTTTTAGCTCGGCTTGCCGCGGCCCGGTCGCCCGCCCCCGCGTCTCCCGACGCGAGTCGGGGCGGCGGGGCACTTTTTTTAGTCTGCTCCCGAATCGGGATACGGGCAGGTTCCTGCTCTTTTTGCCGAAGTGCTCGACTGCACCGAGAATTCAGATTATCCAGTGCATTCATAAAGTTCATATATGCCTCGTAGGGCGAATCGTAGGGATTGAAGTATTTGTGAACGTCCCCATCCGAAAACCACTTTGTGCACATATAATAAAAGTGATCCGAGGTCTGCAGCTTTCTCCAGTCGGCAAGTATTCGTTCGTCTTTTGTCGCCTTAATCTTACTCTCTAGCTTGTAAAGCTCAGCAGCAGCGCTTTTCTGCATGGCATTTCCCTGCCAGGCTGAAAGGTCTCTTTCGAGGTCCGCCCAGCTTATTGTATAGGGCACATCGAACACGCCAACCGCATCGTATGCGGCTACCACCTCGGAAGGCGTCTTGAAGTCGTTGTCCGGGTACTTGAAGATTTCATCCGGCAGGTGCCGGAGAAAATTGAAAATGCCCGTATCTTCCCATTGGTGTTCGCCAAAGGTCTCGTAGTCCATAAACAGATTCACCACATAGCCGTTGCCGTTGACGGCGTTGACCCAACTGGCAAACTTGTCGGCCCTGAGAGGCCACTCGCTCCAGGCTCGATTAGAAAATCTAAATGCTATGTCGTCGCTGAGACGATAGTTTTTCAGCAGCAGCTTCAGATGCTGCGAATTGGGCGGACGGTAGACGAAGTTCGGACTTCTGTAGCCCAAAATGTGATCTGCTCCTTCTGCCAGTATCGCGTCGAAGCAGCCCAGCCGGTCGATCAGATGGGGCAAATTATTATTGTAGATAAGCTCGGTGTTTCTGAAAATGCGGGGCGTCTGGCCGAAGAATTTCTGCGTAGCGCGCTTGTGAGCCTCGATCTGCTCGGTGAATTCATCCACCGAGTATAGAAAGCTCAGGCTATGGTGGTAGGTTTCTGCCAGAAACTCAACACAGCCGGTCCCTGCCAGCTCGCCAAAGCTGGCCAAAACCTCTGGGGCGTACAACTGCAACTGCTCCAGCAAGACGCCGGTTATGCTAAAGGCGACCTTAAACCTGCCCCGGTATTTTTTGATCAGCTCCAGCAGCAGCAGATTCGTCGGCAGGTAGCATTTATTGGCTACTTTCTTGCACACTTCCTCGTTCTTAGCATCGTCGAAGTAATTGCTGTCCTTGTGGAAGATGGTGTAGTGTCTGAGCCTGCAGGGCTGATGAACCTGAAAGTAAAAGCATACCGATGCCACAATATGCACTCCTTTGTGGCACGGGCTTCCAGCCCGTGCGACCACGGCCAGGATGGCCGTGCCACGCCAATCAACAATGTTAGGGCAATAATTGTAAATTGGCAATTGAAAATTGCCCTAAGACAAATTCAATAGTCCTTGAGGTGCCTCATCCATTCGGGCCAATCTTCCGGCCGGACGCTGCCGGCCTTGGTCCAGGGCCCGGCGGTGTCGAATCGGCGATGCCACTTAAGCGTCCACAACTGCTTAAGTCCGATCCTTCTGACAGAGAAATCCACAAAAACGCCGTTGGTGTATCCGTTGTGCCGGTCGAGGCAGAGCATTTTCATCGCGTTCGTAGTCCAGTCGCCTACCTGGCCGGCGTACTGTGGAGGCTCATCGGTATGGTGTGGTCTGGTATCCCACCAATAGTCGTCCAAGAACATAGGTATGTTGTTCGCGCCTTTGACGTCGCATTTCCGCCAGTACCATTCGCCCGGCCTGCCACCTTCCCGCCCCGGCAGCGGATCAGTAACCAATATATTGATCCCATAGCTGCCGTGATCGGCGTCCGGATTTGTCCAGGTTCCGAAGGTAGCGTCGCCGCCCTGGCCACGGGGTTTCGTGGCCGTGGGGCAGCATAAAAGGTCCTTGTTGTGCATATAGTATGGCCGCAGCACTACCATCCAACTGTCTTTGTAGTACGCGGCAGCGTTCCAACCTCTGTGGAATGACCCCTCATCCTGTTCGGTGTATATCGAGAAGTAAAGACCCCATTGGCGGAGGTTCGACTGGCAGGTGACTGCCCTTGCCTGTTTTCTTGCCCGCTGCAAAGAGGGCATCAATATCGCCATTAGCAGCGCTATGATGGCAATAACAACCAGAAGCTCTATTAGTGTGAAGGCCCTGTGTGTTTTCATTTAGGCTCGGCCCCCTTGTCTTCTGGCGAAGACAGCAAAGGGGGCAAATTGTCAATTTTCAATCCTTCGACGCCGCTCAGAGCCTGCCCTGAACATAGTTGAAGGGACAGGTTTACAATTGGCTTGGTCAGTAGTCTTTGAAATGCCTTAACCATTCCGGCCAATCATCGGGCCTGACGCCGCCGGCTCTGGTCCAGGGACCTGCCGTATCAAACTCGCGGTGCCACTTCAACGTCCACAATTCTTTAAGGCCAACGTTCCGGACGGACCAGTCCATAAAAAGGCCGTTGGTGTGGGCGTCATGCCGGTTGATGCAGAAGGTCCACATCGCGCCCGATCCTACAGACTGCCTGTCCTCATCTTCCGGCGGGTCGTTGTTATGCCGCGGCGCCGCGTGCGGAACCCTGCAATCTAGAAGCACGGGGACACTGCTGGCGGATCTAACCAGGCAGCTCTGCCATAATGGCGGACGGGCAGAGGGCAAAGCGGTGCCGGCAGACTCAGATGGATAAGAAGTAAGCACCCAGAAATTCAGGCCATAACTGCCGACGAACCAGGGGTCGCCGGGATACGTCAGAAACCACGCCCATGCGGAAGACTTGTCGCCGAGCTCCAGATAGGCCTGCACCTTGGGTATTTCATAATCTCGAGCTTTGCGAGCGGTTGGGCACAACAGCAGTCTGCCCCGGTCGTGACGGTAAGGGCCAAAATAGTATCTGCCGTTGCGGTCGCGGTAAAACCAGGAAAAAAACGGCCCGAAGAACTGATCCCATCCGAAGAACTTCCCATCGTTCTCGCAGGTGTACGTCGAACAAATATAGGCCCATTCTCGCAATCTCGCTTGACAGGCGATCGCTCTGGCCTGCTCTCTGGAACGCTGTAGAGAAGGCGCCAGCAGCGCCAGTAATAAGGCGATGATGCTAATTACCACCAAAAGCTCTATCAACGTCAAGCCTTTTCGTTCGAGCATCGGCGGCTTCCCTTCTCCCCGCGAAGGCGGGGATCTTCTGCCCGACATTTTCCGTCAAGAGATGGTATACCCGCCAGGGTTTAGCTATTGTGATTATAACGCACCTTTGCCCGATAATGCAAGCGATTTTTCTGGACAATGCCCGCACAAATCTGATAGAATCTTATAGATTCGTAGGCTGCCACCGCGATTCTTCGGAGGATACAGATGGGTAATCTGGATAATCGAGCCCTGATCCAGTCGGTGCTACTGGCGTTATTTGCTATCTGCTCGCTCTGCCTACCGGCTAACGCCAAATACGGCGGTGGAAGCGGCACACAAGCAGATCCATATCGCATTTACACAGCCGAGCAGATGAATACAATCGGGGCAAATCCTGCCGACTGGGACAAGCAGTTCAAATTGATGGCCGATATCGACCTGAGTGCTTACACTGGAAAAACCTTCAATATCATCGGCAGGGGCACCCCTTTCGATCCCGTTTCAAATCCATTTAGCGGTGTGTTCGATGGCAACAGCCACACCATCTCGAACTTCACGTATACCTCTACGGGCGTAAACGCCATTGCACTTTTCGGAAACGTCAGCGGCGCAAGTGCAAAAATCATGAATTTGACGTTGCTGGCCCCCGACGTCCAGGCAGGGGTAGGCGATTATGTCGGCGCCCTGGTAGGGGTGTTTGAGTCCGGAGTGATTACCGGCTGCCGCGTCGAACGCAGCAACGTTTCAGGCCGATTGTTTGTCGGCGGACTCGTTGGGTCAGACGAGGGGACAATCATAGAGTGCTGCTTAAGCGGCAGCGTCTGGGGCGACTGGTACGTCGGCGGTTTGGTCGGAGAGGTCGGCGACGGCAAAGTAACCGAGTGCTATTCCACCGCTGCCGTTTCAGGCAATAGACATGTCGGTGGGCTGGTCGGCAGGACTGCCGATGAAGCAAGCGCCGTCACCAATTCCTACGCTACGGGCGCTGTCCAGGGAGGCATGTATGTTGGCGGACTGGTAGGCCAGGTTGAACGCGGCGCAGCCTATAAGTGCTTTTCAACAGGCAAAGTTGCGGGCAATCAATATGTCGGCGGCTTGGCGGGAAACGTGCTGGTCCTGGGAACTGTCATGCACTGTTTCTGGGACACTCAAACAAGCGGCTGGCAAACCAGTGCCGGCGGAACGGGCAAAACTACTGCCCAGATGCAAGCGATGAGCACCTTCACTCCCGTAGCCTGGGACTTCTTCACTATCTGGACAATCTGCGAAGGACTCAATTACCCAGCGTTACTCTGGCAGATTCCCCAGGGCGATTTTCGCTGTCCCGACGGCGTGGACATGATCGACCTTGCATGGTTCGCCCAGCACTGGCTGGACGAACACTGCTTTGTCGCCAATTCCTTCTGCGACGGCGTAGACTTGAACGAATCCAGCTTTGTGGACTTTGCTGACTTCGCCATATTCGCCGATAATTGGCTGACGGGGATTAGATAGGGTAGAGCACCCAGATGACAGAAGACCGAGGACGGAAGACAGAGTTTCTGTCCTCTGTTATCCGTCTTCTGTCCTCAGATAGTACGAGCAGCGAGTTTTGTCTGTTTCCCACACGGTGATACAAGCAAGGGTCGCCTCGCCGAATTTGCCCACGAGCCTGCTCCAAGCGAAAGCAGCGATATTCTCAACCGTAGGAATAGTCGTGGCAAACTCAGCAACGTCCACATTCAGATTCTTGTGGTCGAGCACCTTTATAAGCTGGTCATTGACAATTCTCTCAAATTCGCCGATGCAAAAGTCACGCCCGTCTGTTGGCTTCTTTATCGTAACCTCGACAACGTAGTTGTGTCCGTGACCGGCGGGATTTGCGCATTTTCCAAAAATCTCGAGATTGCGCTTCTTGCTAAATTGGTCATTCCAGAGCTTATGCCCTGCTGCAAATGCAAACTTCTCACTAAAATAAATCATTGCCGGCTCCTCACGGTCTACCGCAAGCTCTCTGAAAGGATTGAGCTTCAGGCTTAATTTGTTCAACCGGGCGCTGCCAAACCGCTCAGACAACTGCTCCCACACCGCCCGCAGGATTTCTACTACCGCAGACACCCCGACAGATTTGCCGCGCTGGAAATCTGCTCTCAATCGCCGGGCAAAAATTGGTATGCCGAATTCGTGAACCTTACTATCGATGTCGCTTACGTTGACCACGAATCCTGTCGCCGGGTCAACCTTACCAGCCAGCTCCACAGACAATTCAAAAAATACCGATAACCCTTCGCCCACCGGCTTGGACGCATACGGATTAAATCCCTCGTTCTCTTGCGGCAAAAAAGGATTAATTGAAAACCGTACCCGCCGGGCCAGCGTATGCATAAAAAGACCTTAGCCAATTAGCCCCCGGACCTGTGCCGGGGGCAAGCCCTGCCCACAGGTGGCAGGGCTAAACGTGGTGGCAAATTACCGCGCTCCATTATGTATCAAGCTCAGAAGCTCGCTTCGGCTTTTTGGGTCTTTCCTGAATATCCCTCGAAGCGCTGATGTCACCATCACCGAGCCGGGCTTTTTTATGCCCCGAATGGTCATGCAGCTATGTGAGGCCTCTATCACCACCGCCGCGCCCTGCGGCTTCAGGCTGTCCATTATGAAATCCGCGATCTGGTAGGTAAGCCTCTCCTGAGTCTGCAACCTACGGGCAAAATCATCCACGATTCGAGCTAACTTGCTGACCCCGAGCACACGTCCTGCGGGCAAATAAGCAACGTGAGCTGAGCCGATAAACGGCATCAAGTGATGCTCACAGATGCTGTAAAAAGGGATGTCACGCAGTAGCACAATTTCATCGTAGTTTTCAGCAAAAACGCTGCGAAGATGCTCCTTTGGGTCTTTGTGCATCCCCGCCAGGAGTTCGCAGTACATCTTTGCCACGCGAGTGGGCGTTTGCTTTAATCCCTCTCGCCGGGGGTCTTCGCCAACTGCTGCGAGTATCTCCGCAACGGCTTTTTCGATCCGCTCGGTATCTATTAATTCGCTCTCGTTGCCCATTTAAGTGCCCTTGCGTGCCAATTCCATCAGGTAGGTGGTCAGCAGCCGCACACCGAAGCCGCTTGAGCCTTCTGCGGTATATTCGGTGGCAGTTTTGAATATATCCACTCCTGCGATATCCAGATGCGCCCATTTAGCGTCACCTACAAACTGTCTCAAGAACGCAGCCCCTGTGCAGGCTCCGCCCCATTTGCTGCCGATGTTTTTCAAATCAGCTATTTTGCTTTTCATTTCCGCCGCGTACTCATCGGTGCTGGGCATGGGCCAAACTTTTTCGCCGCTTTCTTCAGCCGCCCTCTGCAACTGTTTTAACAGTTTTTCGTCGTTGCCGAATAGTCCCGCCATATAAGTGCCCAGAGCAACCATGCAGGCTCCCGTCAATGTCGCAATGTCAATGATGATATCGCACTTTTGTTTGACCGCATACGCCAGAGCATCGCACAGTATCATCCTGCCTTCGGCGTCGGTATTAAGCACCTCGACGGTTTTGCCGCTGTAAGTGGTAATGATGTCGCCGGGTCTGTAGCTTGTCCCGCTGGGCAGATTCTCCGCCGACGGGATGACTCCCAGAACGTTCAACGGCAGCTTCAATTCTGCCAGTGCTTTCATCGTGCTCAGGACCGCAATTCCGCCCGTCTTATCCAGCTTCATCTCGTCCATATCGGCTGCCGGTTTAATGCTTATGCCTCCGGAATCGAAAGTTATCGCCTTGCCCACAAGGGCGATCTTGGGCAGTTTAGCCTCGGCCCCTGTGGCCGAGGTGCCCCCGCCCCTGGGGCGGGGGCTAATTGCGGTTTTGCCGGCAGGATTATACTTCAAGACAATCAATCTTGGCTTGTTCCCAGAGCCGGACCCAACCGCGAGCAAGCCGCCCATGCCCTGGGCTGCCAACTGCTGGTCGTCCAATACGGTACAGCTTAGATTCTTCAGGCCCCGCGTCAATTCTTCTGCCGTAGCTGCCAATTTCGCCGGGTTTATTATGTTGGCTGGCCGATTCGCCAGCGTCCGGGCGTAACTCTGTGCCCGTCCTATAATAACACCCCTGGCAGCACCTACATCCAGCTCTTCTGCCTTTGTCGGGTCTGCGTCAATCACTTCCACCTTGAGCGTGGTCAAGCGTGGTTCTTCGCTTTCGGTGACATACTCATCGTAGCGGTAGCTGCCAAAATATGCCCCCTCCGCCATAGCCCTTGCCGTCATGGATAGATCGAACCGTCCTCCAAACGCCCGGTGCAGTGCAAGACTTATGGTTGGTATGTTCGCAACCACTGCTTTATTAGCCGAATTGGCAGCCGCTTTGCGAACCGTATCGAGGGTCGCTTTTTTCTTCTCGCCCAGACCGACCAGCATCACTCTTTTAGCGATGATCTTGCCGTCGCTGTAGATGATCGCATTGGTTCCCTCTTTGCCTTTGAAATCGCCCAATGCCATCAGCCGTTCTATTGCGCCGTCAAGCTTTTTGTTGAGCTCCGCGTTCAGTTTGTCAAGTCCTTTAACGTCCGAGAATAGGCCAACCGCGAGCAGGTCCGTTTCGCACTTGGCAAAATCAGCCTGTCGTGTCCGCATTTCGACGTTGATAATCTCCTTCATTTTCTCAACCTTTGCCCTATTGTGTTTCTCTGTCTATTTGTTCTTATTTGTCTTGGTTTTTGCCCGGTGCCGCAGATAGCCTTCGATAAACTCGTCAAGGTCTCCATCCAGCACCGCCTGGACGTTGCCTGTCTCGAGGCCGGTTCGGTGATCTTTGACCAATCGGTAGGGCTGCATTACATAACTGCGTATCTGGTTGCCCCAGGCGATTTCGCCCTTTTCACTATACAGCTTGGCCGTTTCAGCATCACGCTTTTGCCGCTGGAGCATGTAAAGCTTAGCCTTGAGCACCTTCATCGCCTCAGCCCTATTTTTATGCTGGCTTCTCTCATTCTGACACTGCACTACGATGCCGGTTGGCTCGTGTCTTATCCGCACTGCTGAGCTTACCTTATTTACATGCTGTCCGCCGGCCCCACCGGCGCGATAAAAATCAATCCGCAGGTCGGCTTCATTTATCTCAATATCAATATCCTCATCAAACTCCGGGACACAATCCACCGCTGCAAAGCTCGTATGCCGGCGGCTGGCCGCATCGAACGGACTTATCCTGACCAGCCGATGTACGCCAACCTCACATGAGAGCTTGCCGTACGCGAACGGCCCACGCACTCCCAGAGTAATTGACCTTATGCCGGCTTCCTCGCCGGGCGTGATATCAAGCTCGCGGTATTTGTATTTACCGGCCTCAAAGTACCGGGTATACATTCTTAGCAGCATACTTGCCCAATCGCAGCTCTCTGTCCCGCCGGCGCCGGCGTGGATACTGAAAAAGCAATTCTTTGTGTCTTCAGGCCTGGAGAGAAGCCCCGCCAGCTCAATCTGGGCACACCTTTTGACAAGCGTCTGTAAGTGGCCATCTAACTGGGCCAGCTCGTCTTGGTCTGATTCGGACGCCGCCAGCTCGAAAAGCTCCTGGATGTCTTTGACCTCCTGTTGTAGTTCGCCCACCGGCTCGACCACGGCTTTAACGGCACTTAGCTGAGAAACTACCGCTTGAGCTGCTTCGGGATTATCCCAGAAGCCCGGCTTGGCCATCTGCGTTTCCAGCTTTTGGAGCAGGGACTTTTTGCCGGAAAAGTCAAAGCCAGTCCCGGATATTCTCGATCCGGGCCGCCAACTCTGCTATGCCTGATTTTAACTCTGCAACTTCCACTTGCCTTACCCTGGTACAGTTCAGTTATTCAAATTCCTTGCCGCGATCCCCCTTATACCACATAGCAGTTGCGTACGCAAGCCCTATGGCGGTGGACAATGCAAACGCCCGCGGGCTTTGCGTTTGGCGTCCGGTCTGCCACGTGTCTCCGCTGGCAACGCAGGAAGCATGTTGCCCCCCCTGCCGGAATCTGCCGCTTGCTTGTTGCCTCCGGCTTGCCAGCGCCGCCCTTGTAAGAACGCCGGTCCACAATATGGACAGATCGCACCGGACAGCTATTTTAAGGTAAAATTGGGTCTATTAACTGTACATATTGGAGCGCCAATCCTGCGCCCTGCCCGGCCACAATAATCGCATTCTCAGCGACCGATTCACAAACCCCAGCCTACCTGTGCTCTGTCGGAGTCGTACACCTGGTTGTTTGGTGTGTTTTCAACTAACACACCACAAGACCAGTAGCAAGGCAGAACTGCAGCGCGAGATTCCCGACCCCTGGAGCTCCAGCATTATTGCCAGCGGCTGCTATTTCGTGTGCTGACGTATCCGCACTGCTCATGTCGCGGTGTTGGTGTCGCGCGCACCTGTTTGACGCTCACGGCAGGTCGCCCAACGGCTGTTTCACGTGAAACGCTTTGCTGGGCACAATGCAAATCCAGCACAAATTCGATGCTGAAACCAGTGCACTTGCTGATTGCTCTGCTGCCCCCCTCCTCATTTCCTGCTGTTTTGTGGCAGCCTACTTCTTAAGGAGCTGTCATGCTGGGCCAATAGGCGAAGCATCCGGCCCGATGCAGGAGAGATTCTTCCCCTTCGACTTTGCTCAGGGCTAAAGGCTTTCTTCGCTCAGAATGACGTCCATCAGTGGATCTCTGACAAAGCACTACTTGGAGGCACGACCACAAAAACGTGAAACCCCTGGGCATTGGGAATCGTTCAATCTGGTGCTGCCGCAGGAGCCAACCACTTGCCGGAGCACAGATGCCGTCTCTTGGCGATTTTGCCCGTTCCCACATTTTGAGTCTCAGCCTCGACCCTTACCGCGGAATGTCGTCGCCTTTTTTCTTCTTGTTTCACGTGAAACATTTTCTGCAAAAAAACATCTTCCGCCGCAGCAAAATTGCAGAACTTCAACAGGTTTGTCCGAAATATGATTAGAGCGAGCGTGCAAAACTGCGCTGGCAGCAGTGGTGCGAAAACGGTTTGTTGAGGCAAGTAAAAGGAGCAGTTCGATGACTGACAAGAAAAGAGAAAAGCCAAGGCATCTCGGCAGGGGACTTGAGTCGCTAATAGGTCCTATAATATCAACGCCCACAGAGGCAAATCATCTAATGCCTGATGCTGGTATAGAGCTTAACTTCCCACCGGATAAGGAGTTACGCAGCTCGCTGCGAGAAATTAGTATCGACGCAATCTCGCCAAACCCCTACCAGGCACGGACAACATGGAACGAGCAGGAACTGGCACAATTGGCTGAGTCTATAAAAGCCAATGGCGTAATTCAGCCGATCATCGTTCGCCCGGTTGGACCGGCATATCAGTTAATTGCGGGAGAACGCCGGTTTCGGGCAGCCCGGCTGGCTTCGCTGACAACAATACCAGCTTTGGTCCGCCAGGCAACAGACGAAGAATTGCTCGAATTGGCGCTGGTTGAAAACATACATCGAACCGATCTTAATCCTGTCGAGCGGGCAAAGGCTTACCAGAACTACTTGAGCACTTTCTCCATGACGCAGGCTGAAGCTGCTGAACGACTGGGCGAAGACCGCTCTGTTATCGCTAACTACCTGCGAATACTGGACTTACCAGATGAGATAAAACAGATGCTAACCGACGGCCAACTGATGATGGGCCACGCCCGGGCGATACTTGCTCTGCCTACCGATGAACTTCGGCGGAAATTAGCAAACAGGGCACTGGCAGGCCGGCTGAGCGTGCGCGAAGTTGAAAGGCTGGTCAGAAGATACCTTGTGGGCATCGGCCAAGCGAAGGTAACCGTCCGGTCCAAGCCGGCCCACATCCTCGACCTGGAGAACAAGCTAACCAGCCAGCTCGGCAGCAAAGTAACGATAGAAACCCGAAAGGACGGCCAAAGAGGCAGAATAATCATCGAATTCCACTCTCTGGATGAATTCGACACCATCACGGAAAGGCTCGGACTGGCATCATTAGAACAAATTTAACAGCGGGAATTGAAAATTTGCTGTATAATTGATATGTTAGTAGATTGGTTCGTCAAGTAATAACCAGGCAGGAAGTATATGTGACACTATTGCATTTCGGAGGATATGCCGTGAAGCGTTTGGCTATTTCAATGTCAACTTTGCTGATAGTCTTGTCTTGCGGCGCCGGCTTTGTACTCGCCGGAGTAGATGAGGGCAGACCTGCTAAGTCACTTCACCAGGCGGTAGTTGATGGTGACATGAACAACGTTCAAGCACTCATTTCAAACGGGGCCGATATCAATGGAAAAAATATGATGAGCTGGACGCCATTACACGCGGCGGTTCGGAACCAGCAAAAGACGGTCGCCGCATTCCTTGTTGATAAAGGCGCCGATGTCAACGCCAAAAACAACTCTGGGCAAACACCTTTGCACTTCGCCATCGAGACCGGCCAGAAAGATATGGTCGAACTTATGATTGCCAAAGGCGCTGATGTAAATGCCATAGGCAGCCGAGGCGACAACGCATTATCACTGGCGCAAAGAAGAGGCGATAAAGAAATCGTGGACCTATTGCTCAAGCACGGTGCTAAAGAGCCGCCCGCGAACTGGGGACAGGACGAACTGTACGGCCCTACAGAACAGGCGCAAGTGCAAACTTCGCCTCCTCCCGGCATAAGAAGGCAGCCGGATAGCAGCACCGTTACAAGGTCCGACCCGAATGCTCTGGTGAATATACTTGCTGATCCGAACGCAATTTTAGCCCGGATCAAGACGTTTGAAGGTCTGGATAAAGCACTGGCACAGGTAGATGGCAGGGCCCGGTATGAGGTACGCGAGTGGCTGGAGAAAAAAACCGATAACAGAGTCGACCTGGCAAGAGCACTGGATAGACAAGTCAAGGCGGAAATCCGATTCATACGAGATATCGCTGTCGAAGAAAAGGCCAATAAAACAACCGGCGCGATTGACGCCCTGCTGTTGGGCAGACAAGAGCAATTGAAAAGACTCGTCGCAGACATGGAAGAGGAAATCAAGGCCCAAAGGCCGATCAGAGGCACACGTGGCCGGTATAGCAGCAGATACTCCGGCACAGGACAAAGTTATCAGCAGGAGCAGCCGACAAGAGGTCGCACGACGCCTTACTACGGTGCAGCCCGGCTGCCCAGAGAAGGCGTCAGACAACAAGAAGGATTTGTCGGACGCCAAGGCGCACCGAGCGTTTTGCAGAGGGCAGCGCCGAGTACAGGTGGGACAAATCAAATCGAGATAGATATGTGGCTGCAAAGAGACGCAGAGGGCAGATTGGATTTAGCCGATGCCGTGCACGACCAGGTCGCTGGGCAGATTCTCCCCATACGAAAGATTGCCGTTGACGAGAAGGCCAACAAGACTACTGCCACCATTGACGGCGTTCTGCTGGATCGGCAAAAGCGGTTCGATAAACTCGTTCAGGCACTGGAAAAGGAAATTGCCACCTCGACTGGCCGACGGGATACATACTACAACCAGGGACAAAGGTCTACCCCTGGCAGACAGAGCGGCACCTATTCACCAGGGACAACAGAGCGAGACGACTCTATTGGGCTGGTGCCACGCCGGCGCTAAAGATGTCAAAGCACCGTGCACCCGTTAGAAGTCAGCATACGTCTGACCAGGTGCATCGTTTGCTTCTTGACGCGGATAATTTCCACCTGGTGCGCTACGCATCGAGGCGGCAGGAAAGCGTTTAGCGTTCAGGGTTTAGCGTATACGCTCTACCCTATCCGCTGTACGCTATGCAGAGGGCCAGAAGGAGGACTGAAAATGAAAGCACAAAGAAATCTACGAATTTTGCGGACAATCCCTTTACTTATCGCTGTATCGCTTGTCGGGATACCGGCCTACGCCAAATACGGCGGGGGCAGCGGAATGGCAGAAGACCCGTACCAGATCGCTACGGCCGCCGACCTGATCGCCCTCGGCGAGAGTCTCGATGATTACGACAAGCACTTCATCCTGACACGCGACATCGACCTTGAGGGCCATGTCTTCGACAAGGCCGTCATCGCTCCGGATACGGAAAGCACACAAGGCGGGTTTCAGGGGGCTCATTTCACCGGCATGTTTGACGGCAACAAACACACAGTCTCACATCTGACTATCAAGGGTGGGGGATACCTGGGACTTTTTGGCTATCTGGGACCCGGGGCTGAGGTAAGGAACCTGGGATTGCTCGATGCTAACGTGACCGGTTCTGGTGACTATGTCGGCGGGCTGGTAGGGAGCAATGGCTCATGGAACACCCCGGGCGGTAGCGTGACGAACTGCTACAGCACTGGTGTGGTCACGGGAAGTTGGAATGTCGGGGGACTCGTGGGCGGGAACTACCGTGGTGCCAGCATTATCGCGAGCTACTGCACCGCTGCGGTCAGTGGCTTTGAGTATGTCGGTGGGCTGATAGGCAGGAACACGGGTTCTGTACTCAACTGCTACGCCACCGGGAAGGTCACCGGCCGCGGGTATGCTGGTGGGCTGCTGGGAGATAACAGCGGCAATGCAACGCAGTGCTACAGCACTGGTGCGGTTAGTGGGGATGATTTTGTCGGCGGGCTGGTGGGGTCGAACTACAGTGGCGATGTGACGAGTTGTTACAGTAATGGCCGAGTCACCGGCAAGAACTTTGTCGGTGGCCTGGCGGGGTACAACTACGACGGCACCATCACCACGAGCTACAGCACGGCTGCGGTCAGTGGGAGTAACTTTGTGGGCGGGCTCGTGCAGACTGGATGGCCGGGCGGTGTTGTGACCGCCTCTTTCTGGGACGTTCAGGCCTCTGGCCAGGCCACCAGTGATGGGGGCGCAGGATTGACCACTGCCCAGATGCAAATGGCCAGCACATTCCTGATCTGGGGTAGATGCGCCGAAGAGGGAGTCTGGACCATCGATCAGGGCAAGGACTATCCAAGGCTCTCCTGGGAGAATCGCCCCGGCCAACCAATTAGACCACTCAGGGCAGGGGATTTCCTTATAGGTGCCGGAACAGAGAACGAACCGTATCTGATCTACACGGCCGACGACCTCAATTTGGTTGGCTTGTTTCCCTGCGACTTGGACAAGCACTTCAAGGTCATGGCGGATATTGATATGTCGGGTTTTGACGGCAAGGAAGGCAGACCGGCATTCAACATCATCGCTTCGGATTCAGACACGGTCAAATCAGGCTTTCAGGGTACTCCTTTCACAGGCGTATTTGACGGCAATGGTCACACCATCTCGCACCTAACGATCGTCGGTGATGGCCATGTGGGCCTATTTGGCAGATTGGAATCTGGGGCCGAGGTGAAGGACCTGGGGGTGGTGAATGTCAACATAATCGGTGCAGGTACCTATGTTGGGGGGCTGGTGGGCACCAACTATGGTAGTGTGACCCAGTGCTACACCACAGGGACCGTAAGCGGCAGCAGCCATGTTGGCGGCATGGTAGGGCAAAATGGTGGCGTGATAAAGAACTCCTATTCGCTAACCAGCGCCAACGGAGATAACTATGTTGGTGGGCTTGCGGGCCGTAGTTATGGCAGAATCACCAACTGCTACTCGACCGGAATCGTTGTTGGTAATGACCACTTCGGGGGGCTTCTGGCGTATAACGGCGGTAGTGTGACCGGGAGTTTGTGGGACACGCAGACCTCAGGCCAGGCCGCCAGTGCCGGCGGCACGCCTAAGACAACAGCCGAGATGCAAATGGCAAGTACCTTTCTCGGCTGGGGGTGCACTCCGGCACTCTGGACAATTCATGAAGGGATCGATTACCCCAGAATTGCGTGGGAAGACAAACCTGGAAAGGCACTGCCGGCATTAGCAGACTTTGTATCAGGCTCAGGCAGCCAAGCCGACCCCTACCTTATTTACACGGCCGAGGAGCTTAACTTGGTTGGGGTATTTGCATGTGATTGGGACAAGCACTTCAAGCTGATGGCAGATATCGATCTGAGTGCTTACAGCGGAATGGCATTCAATATGATTGGCAGTGAGAGCGTTCCTTTCACTGGTGTGTTTGATGGGAATGACCATGCAGTCTCGAACTTCAGCTATCCTTCCAACGACACGTACAACATCGGGCTGTTCGGGTTTGTCTACGGCCCAAATTCCGTGATCAGAAATGTGCAATTGACTTGGCCCAATATCGATGCAGGGTCTGGAGGCGTAGTTGGTGCACTGGTTGGCTCTCTGGAAAATGGAACTGTGGCCGATTGTCACGTCGAAGGGGGCAGCGTTTCCGGAGGTTGGCAAGTCGGCGGGCTGGTTGGGACGAGCTACGGAGGTAAAATCACCGACTGCAGCTCGACCGTGACTGTTTCAGGAAACGAATCGGTCGGTGGGCTGGTGGGAATGAATGGGGGTACTATCAGCTATTGTGATTCCGGCGGACACGTTTTAGGATATTATGATGTCGGCGGCTTGGTGGGAAGTAATGGCATATTTGGGTGGTGCTGCCCAGAATATCAACAAAACGTGATATACGATTGCTACTCTACAGCCGCCGTTCTGGGAACCGGCAGCAATTGCGGTGGACTCGTGGGCAGCAATGATGCTGGAGAGGTCGCAAGGTGCTATGCATCCGGCATTGTGCTGGGCGTGAGCACAGTCGGCGGCCTGGCAGGATGGAACGGTGGCAACATCTCGAGTTGTTACTCCACAGCCGATGTTGGCGGTGAGAATGATGTTGGCGGCCTGGTGGGGTTGAATTCCTGGGGCTGGCCGTGGTCACCAGAAGGGACTATTGCCAACTGTTATTCGACAGGAATTGTCCTGGGAGATGAGTATGTCGGCGGCCTGGTAGGAGAGGGGGACGCCAATGACGTCGTTGCATCTTTCTGGGACATTGGAACCAGCGGCCAAGGAATGAGTGCCGGCGGCACTGGCAAGACCACGGCGGACATGCAAGCAGCCAACACATTCTTAGACGCCCGCTGGGACTTCGTGGCCGAAAGTGAGAATGGAACCGAAGACATCTGGGCCATCTGCGAAGGGGTAGACTATCCGCACTTAGCCTGGGAGTTCGTCATCGGGGATTTCGACGCTGATGCTGATACCGACTTTGCTGACTTCTGCATCCTTGCTGAACATTGGCTTGCAGCCGACGGCAGCTTCTGGTGCGGCCAGGGCTGTGATCTAACTAACGATGGCTTTATTGACTTTAGCGATCTCCTGATGGTGGCTGAGAACTGGCTAAGCGGCGTGCTACCATAACCCTCGACAGAGCCTTGACGGTGTGCACTCGTCTCGGCGTAGGCCGAGCCGGAGCGGGACAGCACATCCTACCGTCTGATGGTGTTGGCCGAGAACTGGCTAACGGATATTTCTCACGGCTGAGAATCCCCGCCTGCGCGGGGACAGGCTTGCCCCTGCAGAGGCAGGGGTCGCAGAGTTTTTTTGACACGGATTTACACGGATTCACGCTGTTTTGTAACTACTAATCTTCTTGCCGTGTTAATCCCTCGACGTTGCTCGGGACGGCGTCTGTGTTAATCAGTGTCTAAACTCTTGCCTTCTTTCACAGATTTACACGGATTGACACTGCTTTGTAATGACTTGGCCACTCCTGATCAGGACTGCTAATTTCGTTGCCGTGTTAACCAGATGACGCGGGAATACGGAAATGGTGCGAAATATCGCACCCTACGTGACTTGGCCATCCCTGATCGAGACTGCAAATTCCGTTGCCGTGTTAATCAGATTACGCGGGAATATGGAAATGGTGCGAAATATCGCACCCTACGTGACTGCGCTCTGGGTGGCAAGATCTTGCGCTGGGACAAAACTCTGTTGGGCCGGTACCACGCCGGCGCTAAGGATGTCAAAGCACTGTGCACGTTGATTTGGATGCTTTACCACCAGAAACACGGATTGGCATAATGCTGCCAGAACCAGCGGTGCTCCATTTCGCTGAAAGGCCGCCATACGACATGCCCGTCAACGAAGAGGATATTTCCGCCGGCAGGCCGTGAACCTTTCCTTAGATGGTTTGTTCTGTCGTAGACTCGCCAGCGTGACCAACAGCCGCCCGTTGCCTTGGTGAAGTCAGACTGTGACGGGTCCGGCCCATCGCTGGCGGTCACGTCGGCTATCAGCTCCACCATTGCAGCAGAGCTCTGCGTTGCAATGACGGACCTGACCCATTCCTTATGTCTGTTGTCGGCGCTCATGGGCGGGTTTTTTCTGCCAGCGACCGTATCGATGAACCAGAAGTATCCCATAATGCGATGCATGTCTTTGCGAGTGGCTTCAGCCTGTGGTTCGGGCTGGGGGGTGTTCTCCGGCGTCCCAGCCGGAAAATTCTCTCCATAGCGCCAAAAGATAATATTGTCCCTCTGCCGCCATGACGGGCAGTAGAAAATATGCCGGTCGAACGCCCCGGTCCTCAGAACGATATCCGTCGTCCAGTATGAAACGTCGAACAGCCAGCGGTCGACCTGGTTGAGAGGCAGCTTGCCGTCGTAGTCGTTGGCGTACATATACAAGCCGAGTGCGGTGTTCTTCTCGTTTTGGCTGCAAACGGCTCGTCTGCCCTGCTCCCGTGCGGCACTGAGCGCAGGCACAAGAATCCCCATTAAAAGGGCGATGATGGCGATCACCACAAGTAGCTCGATAAGGGTAAATCCTTTTATCTGCTTCATAGCGCTTATTTTACCATAAAAGCGGCGTTTTACCTACCCTGATTTTCGATTATAATCCCGGCATTACTTTTGGAAGATTGGGAAATGCCAAAACGATTAGCTGGGAAAATAGCACTTGTAACAGGGGCAAGCAGGGGCATTGGCAGGGCTATTAGTCTTGCGCTGGCCAAAGAAAGCGCAACAGTGGTGCTTGCCGCGCGCTCGGGCGAAAAACTAAAAGATACGGCTAATTTTGTGACACAGGCAGGCGGAAATGCAGAGATTGTAGTTACTGATTTGGCTGATGAGCAGGCCATCAAGAACCTGGTTAAGATAACCACCGAAAAATTTGCCCGCCTGGACATACTGGTCAACAACGCGGGCGTCACCCACTCAGCGGCATTGCAGGAAACCAAAACAGTGGATTGGGACCGCTGCTTTCAAGTGAACGCCCGTGCACCATTTATTTTATGCCGGGAAGCACTACCATTATTGAAAAAGGCTGAATCGGCCTACATTATCAACATCGCCTCGGTTGTAGGGGTCAAAGGCTATCCGCTTCAAATCGCTTATACGGCATCCAAGCACGCCCTTCGCGGGATGACAATATCGTTGGCTGAGGAGCTTAAAGGTTCAAATATCCGCGTGCATTTACTCTGTCCCGGCGGAGTAGACACAGAGTTAGTGCAAAAAGTCCGCCCGGACATAAAAAAGCAGGACCTTATCCAGCCGGACGAAATCGCTGAGCTGGTTCTCTACCTTGTCACGCACAAAGGCAACGCCGTTATAGATGAGCTGCATATCCGCCGAGCAGCGTCATCGCCGTGGTTTTAGAGCCACAGATCACACAGTTTTTCTCGACAAAATCGCTCCTGAAAGGACAGCTATGCGGGCAGTCATACAACGGGTCTTGCAGGCGGAGGTGAAAACTGGCGCCGAATCGGTCGCAAGGATCGACAAGGGCATGCTGGTTTACCTGAGCGTCGGCAGGCAAGATAGCCTCAAAGATGCTGAGTATATGGCCGAAAAGATGGTGAACCTGCGGATATTCCAAGATGAAGCGGGCAAGATGAACCGAAGTGTTCTGGATGTCGGCGGGCAGTTACTGTTGGTCAGCAATTTCACACTGCATGGGGACTGCCGAAAAGGGCGTAGGCCAAGTTTTGACGCCGCAGCCGAGCCGGCAGTAGCGCAGCAGCTTTACGAAAAAGTAATCGAGCTAATTGCCCAGCAGGGCGTGGGCGTGCGAAAAGGAGTTTTCGGCGAGTATATGCACGTAAGCAGCATCAACGACGGCCCAGTCACTTTCCTGGTGGACAGCAGTCGGGTGTTCTAACGCTCGTCTGTACCATGGATGTCCGGTGGGAAATGAGAAAAAATGGTAGAAAAAGCGTTGATCGGTCGATATGAAATATGTAATATAAGTTTCTTGAAGAAAGAATCCGGATAGAGCCGGATTTCCGAGGCGTGCTGATACGGGAGGATTGTCATGGATCGGGGACAAATTGCGCTTAAATTAAGCATAGACAGTTTGGGATTAAAATTTCAAATTGACGATTTCAGGGATCGCTTGATACTGCAGAAAGCGATCTATCTTGTCCAGGCTGCCGGTGTGCACCTCGGTTACTACTACCAATGGTATCTACATGGGCCATATTGTCCGTCTCTGACGCGGGATGAGTATGCTGTCGCAGCAGGCATGTATCCTGACCTGGACGAGTCCAAAGGATGGACATTGGACGCTATTTCATTGGATAAACTGGGACGACTGAGTTCAATGTTCAATGAATCTGATAGAGGAAAGCTTGCGACAAAGCTTGAGTTGTTTGCATCGGTTCATTTCTTACTGAGACGAGGGCAAGTCCCGGACAACAGCGCGATAGAGATTACAGCCATTCTGAGGAAGTTCGACAAGAACTTCACCGAGGAAGAGGTCGAGAATGCGATCAGGGAGCTCGAGAGGTATGGGCTGCTCGCAGGCTAGCGGATCCGGGAAACTCATTGTTGACTCCATTCATGGTGATATCCATCTTACTGAACGCGAAGTTGATGTTATTGGCACTCCATCCTTCCAGCGCCTGCGCCGCCTAAAGCAATTGGCGATGGCGCAGATGGTATACCCCAGTGCTACACACACGAGGTTTGCCCACAGCGTTGGGGCACTGGGTATGATGATACGGATACTTAATGCAGCAGAGAAAAACGGTTTGGACATATCCACAGACCGAGCAGAGCAACTGCGGCTGGCAGCTCTACTGCACGATATCGGCCATTACCCCTACTCGCATCTGATGGAAGGCCTTGATTCGGTCAAACTATCAGAGGAAATGGTCGAGGGGATACGACAGCCAATGGACAGGCAAAAAAGTCCATACCCGCCGCACGATGAACTTGGCTCACTCATCGTTACACAACGCACTGATCTACTGAAGGCATTAGGCGGTCCGGAACAAGCAAAGATTGTAGCCGATATCTTCACACGTTCGGTCACAGCAGATGCACAGTTAAGTAAACTTGTTCACAGTAGTTTCGACATAGACCGCTGGGATTATCTGTTGAGGGACTCACACGCTACCGGCGTTCCCTATGGGCACATAGACATCAACTATCTGCTGAACAATCTTAGAGCGAGCCCAGAAAAGGTTCTGGGATTTTCACGCAAAGCGCTGCCTGCGGTTGAGCATTTCTTACTTGCACGGTTCTTCATGTATCGCGCAGTATACTACCACAAAACCATCTTCGGGTTGGAAGAGGCTTGTCGTCAACTCCTGAGAAGACTACGCGACCGAAACGAAGAACGCTACCATATCCCACTAAATGGAGAAGAAGTGAAGGATTTGGTCCGGTCTGATGCATTGCTTACATTCACTGACGCCATTGTCGACGAGATCATCCAAAAGGCTGTAGACCATAAGGGTGACGAAGATGAAGACAAGACCATCAGGGCATTAGCTCGCTCAATCCAAAGCCGTAGGCCACCCAGACTGATAGAGGAAGTGCCGGTATGTGAAGAACCAGGCACCAGACATAACGATGGTACAGCTTTTTTTGAGAGATGCCGGAACAGCCTAAAAACCTTGAGCGAAGAATTCGGTATCCCTCTCGGCCAGTTTATACTCTGCAGCACCCCAAAGATAACGATTATGAAAGCTCCGAGAGAGTATAGAGCGTCTGAGATAACTGACCTGAAACCTGACGAACTGAGAACAAGAGAACATGAAGAAGAGGAGGAGCAAATTTGGATTTTCGAGGATGAGAAGGCAGAACCGAAGTCATTCTGGGATATAGGATATAGTCTGGTAGGCAAGTGTGCCAAGTACTTTGTCCAGTCCTTCAGGCTATACGTGGTCTACGAAGGTGAGGACCAAGTAATTACCAACCTGAAGGAAAAGGTTAAAGACTGGGATAAGATTTGACATAGGCACTCGGCCAAAGGGCACCTTCGCAGAGTGTAGCACAGAAAATAACATTCAGCGACAGCATCTTCGGCGTGATTTTCGTAATGCGACTGCACCCAGGCCGAGCAATATGAGCGTGGCTGGTTCGGGTACGTCCGCTGCTGGGAAAGATGGCAGGCTCGGCCTTGTCGGCTCTATAGGCCGGCTGTGAGATTCCATCCAGCCTTGCTGGCCGAAATCGACTCCGGCGGCAAACACGCCACCGCCCGAACCGTGGCCGGGAACCGACTGGCCCTCAGCGAGATATTGCTGTTCAACGCGCTCGAATACCGCGACAACAACCTTCGGTCTATTAAGCAATATGCTTGTGCTGCTGGCGGTTGGGTCGCCGACGTCGCCCAGCCAGTAAACGAATTGATAGCCTGACCGTGGAACGGCTGTCAAAGTGACCTGTGAATTTGGTGCGAAGTGGTGAACACCTGCACCTGGAGTTATCGTGCCGCCTTGAGCAGGCGTTTGCTGAATAAAAAGAGTAACGGGTGCATCTTTGCAATAAGACGCGTCGGGCAAACCACCGATCACAGCCGCCACAATTAAGATTAGACTTTGCAATCCAGAAAGTATTGAATCGCGTTGCTTCATAATCCTCACCACCGCATAAATAAACAGTTTGACCTGCTTATGTGATAGGGAACCCTTAAGCCACCCCCCATTCTGCTAACTACCCCCCAGAATGGATTTCAAGCATATCCTACCGCGTCGATGTGCAAAAGTCAAGAGTTTTCAATAGTGCGGCTTAAGTATACGTGGGTTGTTTCCCATATCCGCCCCTGCTGGGCTAAGAACAAAGCTGTTTTGGGACCTAAACGCAAATTAGGCTGACAATTGATGTGGATTTTTTAAGTCATTACATTTGATCCCTGCTTCAAATAGGGGCACAACCTCTGCTGGTGAGCGCAAAAGTAGTAGCCCACGGATCTGTACCGGGAGGTTTTTTTGCCCTGGCCGCCGCAGGGCTTTTGTTTGCGCCACGCATAAATTTTTCAGACACTGATTGACACAAGATCGACACGGGTTTGGTCAGCCGCCAAAAGGCACAAAAAATATTGCCACAGAGGCCACAGAGGTTTTTAGACACTGATTAACACAGGATGGAAACAGGTTTGGTTAGCCGAGATTGCAGATTATAAAAACAAGTCACGCGGCCAAATAGGGGATTTTGTTGGTCAAAGAGGACATCCGATTTGTAAGTAACTATCAGTCAGTTTTTCTCTCGCTCGATCAGAGGCTTGAAGAGTGGATGTTTTTCGATGTCTTTGACCCGTCGCTTTTCTCGTTCTTCGGCGGTCTTACACCGTTCTTTGGCACAGAATGTGTAGAACTGTTCAAGGGGTTTGCGTCTTTTCCTAACATAGTAGATGTACGCATCGTCTTTTAATTTTTTTGCCCATCCGACCTTCACAAATGCTTGGAGAGCTTTGTTGACCCAGTTTGATTTTGGTATATCCGGAGTTCTGTCTCTGCTTAAAGACCCCGGTCCACAAGAATCTGCAAGGTCTTCACGAATATTAGGGACCGTTACCGTAACATCTACTTGGCTCTTTTCTTGCAATGTTAGTATTTGTTCACGAGTGAGCTTGTTGAACACCAACTCGTGAATCTGCTGCATGAGAAACGGAAGTGGGGGATCAGCGTCGTAGAACAGAACGTGACCGAAGCGTGGGTTTGAAACGAGAAGGTCCATTTCTATGGAAACTGTTTTTAGAAGTTTGTCCGTTTTTGCTTGGTCTGTGAGGGAACCAAATACCATTTCTAAGACAAAAAAAGTTTTGTACTGGACATTTTGCATAAAGCGAATTAGCGCGAATTTCTTCTTGAACTCAATCTCTTCTGCTTCTTGAAGTTTGACGATGTGGTCTTTGATATCCTGCGCATGAGTGAGGTCAACAAGAAGCACAAGATCGTGGTCGGTAGTCTCAGTTACAGTGGTATCGAAGCCAGTCAAATCATCATCGTATTTCTGCGCATCAATGAGTTTAGCCTTTCGTTTATCTGGATCACCTGACAGGGCAAGCTTTGCTTCAACGACGACATTGTGTTTATGAGGCAGCGAGACTACCAAGTCAGGAGTTACCTGATTGCTCGGGGAGATTCGATTATTTGACGATGTATTCAATCGTCTGCCAAAATATGCATGACCCTCCAATACCAACCTACGATTTGCATCATCCCAAAGTAGTTCGTTGGCGACGGCCTTAAGTGCTTGAACCGTCCGCATGTAATTGTTGGCTTCGATTTTCAGGGACTCAAGGATTTGTGCCAAATCCATTATGAAGGAAGCTCCTGAACATCACCTTCTTGAAACTTATCGCAGATATAATCACACACACGCTCGATCGAATCTGTAGTGGCCTTGCTTTTTGGAACTACGAGAATCGCACTTGGACTTGTCACCCAAAGGTCATAACTGGAACCATCTGCATAATCCACCAAGGATGCGTGAAAATACGGATTCGGATGATAGACTGATAAAGCAGAATCCTTGAGGCGGTTCAAAGTCTCAATCAATCGATAGTTCTGGCGTTTATCACTGAACACGTCCTCCGAATAAACAATTCTCAGTGGACGAGACGTATGGGTAGGGCTGGTCAAGCGATCTCGCTGTTCAAAGAACGTCCCGCTTTTCACAACAGCGTGCCTGACAGTGCTAACGACTGTTTCGAAGAAATACCCAAAACCGGATTCGCATGAAAATGTTGCATTGCGCCAAATTCTACCAGAGGAGGTCTGTTCCCCACGTATCTCAAGACGAAGTGAACTCAGCCACTGTTTTTCTTCTCCTAATTTCTGAAACACCGCCTCGTAATCTTCATCGGTCCATTCTCTGTCAGTGCGGACACGCTTAACTGACTTCGGGTCATCGATGAGGCTTCTAGAAGTGTATTCGCGCACGCGTAACGATGCTTTAGGATGGGCATCCCTTAGTTCATTGAGTCCGCGCCGGATCTCGTTTGTTCGCAGGAAGACTCTGCACAGATAGGGCAAGAGATACCGGTGGATAGTATAAGAGATTTTATCGAAAATAGGTCGCTCCTGACATGAAATCAGGTACACGATGGGCTGGCTTGAATCCTCCCACAAAACCGCTTTGGGCATAATGGCCTTTGGGTCTGGTCTATTTCGCCTTAGGTGAATGCTATAGAATTCCGTGCCGGATACAGATAACCCTCTCGAAATTGCACGTGTGTTTCTCAAGTAGCCAAGAAGAACCGACAAGGGCTGGGTGCGAGAAAATATCGCACCATTTACATGAAGTCCTTTCCTGCATGCTTGCTCAGCTGCATTTTTCAGACCCAACCACCCTCCTTGTGGGCTATAAAATTGATTCTCTAATTTCTGGTTGTTCACTTTGATCAGGACCAAAAATAATACCACTCGTCCTTACAGAAGCTCTCACCCGGGCTCGTAATATATTATACCATGCTGTGCCATTTGCAATAGGTTCAATTTTTGCACGGAATAATGCCGAGGTGCCTTAGCCTTGGTAAAAATCGGCCAAATACTCTTGCATCTGTGTTGGGAAAATGGCAATTCTTCAACTTTTTTTAATTACTTCCCAACAAGTACTTACGAAAAGAGGTGACCTATAGCCTTTGGGGGGACCCAAAAAATCTGGTATACTCACGGGTATAACCGTAGGCCCTACGTGGCGGACAAATCCGTGTCTGAAAAGCGCATTCCGTCCCAGCGATATACGAAGGAGTACTTGCTGCTGGTCGGGATAATCGAACCGGCGATGGGGTTTTTGCCGGCGGATTGGGTTGACGGCGGTTAAGAAGGGTGGGCAAGGGACTTTAGGCCATCGTAGAATTTCAGGATTCGAGAGGCGGTGGTCGAGTCGGCGAGGAGGTCGGAGGATTCTTTACGAAGGCCGGCAAAGGTGGATAGGATGTATTCGACATCGTTGCGTTCGATGCCGTAAAGCAAAAAGAAAGCGGCGTCGAGTTCGGCCATAAGGTCAAGCCGTTCGGCGGTGTCCCATTTGTGGACGAGGGGTTTGAAGCCAGCAGCCTCGGCAAGCGGAATCATATCATTGCTTGTGCAAGTCAGTTTCAAAACACGGTCGGCAATCCATTTTTCAAGCGTCTGCTTTTTATTCCAAGGGCATTTTTGCTTGTAAAAGTCAAGATGAAACATCGGGAACTGCTCGATATAAAAGAAGTTTAAATTGACATCGCCTATTTTTTGCCTTGCGACGTAATCCAGAACGAAAGCATTTAAATTGGCAAGAAGACAGCATTGTGTAGCGACCGGTATTTTCACTTCAAATCTAATCAACGGCGCAGAGTTTATAACACCCACACACGGAATAAATGAAGCAATCATTGTTCGCTGGTTTGTCGAACTTGTAACGTTCTTAAAAGCAAGCAAGGCAGGCGGGCCGGTCTTTCCCAAGGCCTTTTCAACGTCCTCCTGTGAAGCCCACCAACCTGGTTCGACAGTAAATTCAGGATTTTGGTGTTGGACGGGAGAAGTTGCATCAGGTTGCCTCTGTCTGAACCAATTTTTTTTATCAATGGTAACGCTTGCGGCGCGATGGTCGAATATTTGAATCATTTTTGCTTCGTAGAGAGGGAGGAAAATTTTCTTACCTTTTCTCCAATTGGGGCCATCGCGTTTGAAGCCGTCGGCCTTTACTTTCTCTGCGGTGTGGAATAGTTTGGCGTCGTTGGTCTGATGAAACATTGTGAAGAATTTAATACCCCAAGGATTACCACCTTTTTTTCGGGTCCTATTCCACAGCACAGGGACTCGCTTATAGATATATTTGGTAAGATTTGCATCACGTTTTGAGCGAAATATGGGGCAGGTTTGGGTATTGGGATTGAGGAGTTTGAAGTCGCGGGCGGATAGTGCGATATGTCGTTTATCGTCCTTGATGTCATCCATTGCATGGGCGAAGAAAACAAAGTCGGCGGATTTGGATATATTCTTTGAGCCGCCGAAAAGAAGGATGGAGTATTTTTGGGAACGATGGACATCTCGGAAAAATCCTTCACGGTTTTCAAAGTCGTAGATACCTAAGAGACATTGTGAGTCGGCAAGTCGAGTGAAGAAGTCCTTGGTAGTTTTGTGAACCGCAATGCCTGTGGGAACGAGCAGACCGACACAACCTGTTGGAGCAATAATAGAATGTGCAAGTTCAGCAAAGACAGGATAATAATTGATGTCGCCTTTGCCGGTAAGAGGGTAGCGGCCGCAATTGCGGATGTAGGCAAGAAAATTATCGGCTTTTGTCTTGGCATCGAGGTATTTCTGATACAGGTCTGGATCTTTTGTTTTCAGTTCCTCAATGAGTTCTCGGCGTTCAGCGCCATCGGTAGCCGAGGCGATTTCAGGGGCAACAGTATCAAAGAATTCGCGTTCCTGGAGTTTTATTCTTTCCCAAGGAGGGTTGCCGATGACACAATCGAAGCCCTGGTTTGGGCGGGAGAATACGTCAGGAAACGTTTTCTGCCAGTCGAGTGCGCGAGGATCGATTTGTGGGTCGGAGATTAGCGAGTTGCCGCAGACGATATTTTTAGAGAGGTCCGCCAGTGTTTTTCGCTTGCTGGCGGTGCGCAACCAAAGGGCTAATTGCGTGATTTCCACGGCTTCGGGCGAAAGGTCAACGCCGAAGATGTTGTCGGTAAGGATGATGTCGGAGACCTTGTCTCGGAGTTCTTCGGCGAGTTTCGCTTCGTGGATTTCAAGAACGTCAAGGATTTCTGAGTATCTATCTTCAAGACCCTGGTAGGCCTGGATAAGGAATGCGCCTGAGCCGCAAGCAGGGTCAACGACTTTTATCTCCCGTAGTTCTTCAATGGCCCTTTCGGCAAAGGCGGTTACCCTGTTTTTCTCGGTTTTTGCATCGATTTGGTCGAGGCGTATACCGAAGTTTCTTTCGAGGGTTTTGATTTTTTCGTCGGCGGTTTTTCCGACGGTGTTTTTAGCAATGAAATCGGTGAATTCACGGGGCGTGTAGTATATACCGCCTTTTTTTCGTTCGGCGGATTTGAGCATTTTGGGCTTAACTTCTTCAGAGACTTCTATCCCCGGAAGGCCGGTCTGGCGGAGGCGCTCGATGTCGTTTATGGACTTTTCGAAGATGTGGCCGAGGACATCGACATTAACTTCGTGGGCGAAATCGTAGTCGCCGATGGCTTTGAAGAAATCAGTCCAGTCATCATCAAGCTGGAGATCGTCAACATCCGGGTCTTTTTTGAATAGGTCGCCGTCGTATGGGGGGACATTATCATTTTCGTTTCCTTCATCAATGCTCCTGAAGAGGTTACGAAAGTTCTGCCATCTGGGATTGGTGACTCTGGCAAAGGGAGGAACCTGCTCCCAAGCCTTTTTAAGCGATTTTCCGGGGAGAAGGTCGCGGTCCTGGCAGAATGCGACGAAGATTATCCGGTCGATTAGTTTTTGTGCGGTGCGGATTGCGGTATCGAGAGATTTGTTGTACGGCTGGCCGAGAAGGTGCTGAATAAGCCCAAGGCGATTATTTTGATAATAGTCGTATAACTCGTCACCGACCTGACGCTGGCGTGTGGTGCATTTTTCGAGAAGGGAGTCAGCGTGTGGAGGTTGAAATGGCGGATGGGGGAGAAATCCATCTC